>Ga0208879_1000105_pt1 | contig 86679 bp, 90 predicted proteins | sample Knorr_S15_td_Bot_FD_185605 | JGI IMG/M metagenome (GOLD analysis project Ga0208879, IMG submission 185605) | Marine microbial communities from Southern Atlantic Ocean transect - Knorr_S15_td_Bottom_ad_5009_LV_A (SPAdes) (version 2) | ecosystem: Environmental > Aquatic > Marine > Oceanic | place... | reverse complement strand
CGTCTACCGGGTGCTGGAAAAAGATCCGGCGCGCACCTTGTTCGTGGCGGGGGCCATCGGCCCCACCAACCGCACCGCCTCCCTCTCGCCGGACGTGAACGATCCGGGCTTCCGGGCCGTGACGTTCGACGATCTGGTTGAATCCTACTACGAACAGGTGGATGCCCTGATGGAGGGCGGCGTCGACATCCTGCTGCCGGAAACCACCTTCGACACGCTCAACCTCAAGGCCGCGATCTACGCCATCGAACAGTGGTTCGACGAGCACCACATCCGGATTCCGGTCATGATTTCCGTCACCATTACCGACAAATCGGGCCGCACTCTTTCCGGCCAGACGCCCACGGCGTTCTGGTACAGCATCGAGCATGCCCGGCCGATTTCGGTGGGCATCAACTGCGCGCTCGGCGCCGAGGACATGCGGCCCTACCTCGAGGAGCTGGCCGAAGTGGCGCCCTGCTACATCAGCGTCTACGCCAACGCCGGCCTGCCCAACGCCTTCGGCGGCTACGACGACACGCCGGCCGATATGGCCGTGGTCTACGACGACTTTGCCAAGAATGGCTACGCCAACATCTATGGCGGATGCTGCGGCACGACGCCCGCCCACATCCGCGCCATGGCCGACGTCGTGAAAAAACACCCGCCGCGCATTCTCCCGCAACCCGATCCCCATTCCCGCTTCAGCGGGCTCGAACCGTTGCGCATCACGCCGGAAATGAACCTGGTGATGGTCGGCGAACGCGCCAACATCACCGGCTCGCCCAAGTTTGCCCGCCTCATCCGCGAGGGCGATTTGGAAGCGGCGCTGCAGATTGCCCGCCATCAGGTCGATACCGGAGCAAACATTGTCGACATCAACATGGATGAAGGCTTGATCGATTCCGAAGCGATGATGGTCAAGTTCCTGAACCTCGTGGCCGCCGAGCCGGATATTTCGCGCGTGCCGATCATGATCGACTCCTCCAAGTGGGAGGTCATCGAGGCCGGCTTGAAATGCATCCAGGGCAAAGGCATCGTCAACTCCATCAGCATGAAGGAAGGCGAGGACCTCTTCCGCGAACACGCCCGCAAGATCCAGCGCTACGGCGCCGGCATGGTCGTTATGGCCTTCGACGAAAAGGGCCAGGCCGACACGACCAAGCGCCGCGTGGAAATCTGCACCCGCGCCTATAACATTCTCGTAAACGAACTGGGGATCAATCCGAGCGACATTATTTTCGACCCCAACATTTTCCCGGTCGCCACCGGCATGGAGGAGCACCGCATCAACGCCGTCTCCTACTTCGAGGCCGCGCGCATCATCCGCGACACGCTGCCGGGCGCCATGATCAGCGGCGGCGTCAGCAACGTTTCCTTCTCGTTCCGCGGCAACAACCGCGTGCGCGAGGCGATCCACGCGGCCTTCCTCTACCACGGCATGGCCGCCGGCCTGAACATGGGCATCGTCAACCCCGGCATGCTGGAGGTCTACGACGAGGTGCCCAAGGAACTGATGAAGCGGGTCGAAGACGTGGTGCTGAACCGCAAGGCCGACGCCACCGAGCGGCTGGTCGACTATGCCGAACAGATCAAGCTCGAAGGCGGCGGCCCAAAGAAGCCCGTCGAAAAACTGGAATGGCGCGAAGCGCCGGTGGCAAAGCGGCTGTCCCATGCGCTCGTCAAAGGCATTGTCGACTTCATTGAAGAGGATGTCGAAGAGGCGCGCCAGCAATATGACCGGGCGCTCAAGGTGATTGAAGGGCCGCTGATGGCGGGCATGGATATTGTGGGCGACCTCTTCGGGTCCGGCAAAATGTTCCTGCCGCAGGTGGTGAAAAGCGCGCGCGTCATGAAGAAAGCGGTCGCCTATCTCCTGCCCTACATGGATGCCGAAAAAGACGGCACGGAAGCATCCAGCGCCGGCAAGATCCTCCTGGCCACCGTGAAGGGCGATGTCCACGACATCGGCAAGAACATTGTCGGCGTCGTGCTGGCCTGCAACAACTATGAGGTGAAGGATATCGGCGTCATGGTGCCGTGGGATAGGATTCTCAAGGAAGCCCGGGACTGGGGCGCGGACATCATCGGCCTGTCTGGCCTGATCACGCCCTCGCTCGATGAAATGGTGCATGTGGCCAAGGAGATGCAGCGCGAAGGCATGAAGACCCCGCTGCTGATCGGCGGGGCCACCACCAGCAAAAAGCATACGGCCGTGAAGATTGAACCGGTCTACGACGGGCCGACGGTCCACGTGCTCGACGCCTCCCGCGCCGTGACGGTGGTGCAATCGCTGCTCAGCCACGACCTCGCCTATCGCCGCTCCCTTCAAGTCGAATACAAGGCCGTGCGCGAGCAACACTTCGCCGCGCAGCAAGCCAAGGAATACCTCACGCTCGCCCAGGCCCGCAACCATGCCTTTGGCACGGATTGGAGCACCTATGTGCCGCCGGTACCCGAGTTTCTCGGCTGCCGCGAATTCGACAACCTCCCGGTCGAGGAGCTCGTGCCCTACATCGACTGGATGCCCTATTTCTGGACGTGGGACCTCAGCGGCCGCTTCCCGGACATCCTCGAAAACAAAGGCGTGCTCGGCGAGCGCGCACGCGAGGTCTACAACGACGCCCAGGAAATGCTGCAGCGCATCGTGGATCAAAAGCTATTCCACACGAGAGCCGTTCACGGTTTCTTCCCGGCCAACCGGGTCGGCGACGACGTGGAGGTCTATACCGACGAATCGCGGACCGAGGTGAAAACCGTGCTGCATTTCCTGCGGCAACAGGCGCTGAAGAAAGACGGAACGCCCAACCGCTCCCTCGCCGACTTCATTGCCCCGAAGGAATCCGGCGTGGCCGACTACATCGGCGGCTTTGCCGTCACCGCCGGCCCCCAGGTGCATGAGCTGGCCGATAAATACAAGCGCGACAACGACGACTACAACTGCATCCTCGCGCAGGCACTGGGCGACCGGCTGGCCGAAGCGTTTGCGGAATACCTCCACAAGAAAACGCGCGATGCCTGGGGATACGGCCAGGAAGAAGATTGCACCATCGACCAGATGTTCAAGGAAAAGTACCGCGGCATCCGGCCGGCGGCCGGCTATCCGGCCTGCCCCGACCACACCGAAAAAACCATCATCTTCGACCTGCTCAACGCCACCGGACACACGGGCATTGAACTGACGGAGAGCATGATGATGATTCCGGCGAGCGCGGTTTCCGGACTCTATTTCTCGCACACCGAATCGCGCTACTTCCCGCTCGGCAGAATCGAGCGCGAACAGGTGGAGGACTATGCCAAGCGCAAGGGAGAAAGCATCCCGTACATCGAAAAATGGCTCGCGCCCAACCTGGGGTATGATGCGGGATGAGGAATGCGTGATGCGTAATTTACCGATCCTACGGATTACAGATTACTAATTACGAGTTACGGATTACAAAGTTTAAGATAAAGAGACGCTACCCATGAAAAACATACTCGAAGCTATTCAAGCGCATCCGCTCGTCTTCGACGGCGCGATGGGTACCGTGATCTATTCCAAGGGCGTGTTCATCAACACCTGCTACGAACACCTGTGCCTGACCAATCCCGCGCTGATCAAGGGCATCCATCAGGACTACGTCGATGCCGGCGTGGATGTGATTGAAACCAACTCCTACGGCGCCAACCGCATCAAACTCAAATCGCACGGCTTGGTGGAACAGCTTGCAGAGATCAACCGCGCCGCGGTCCGGCTCGCCCGCGAAGCGGCCGGCGACGACGTCCTGGTGGCCGGATCGGTCGGCCCCTGCCTGCAATCCGGTCAGCTGTTCGTTGAACACATGGCCGACGAACTAGAGGAAACCTTCCGCGAACAGATGGCGGTGCTGGCGGATGAAGGGATCGACTTTTTCCTGCTCGAAACCTTCACGCACATCAAAGAGGCCCAGCTCGCGGCCAAGGTCGCGGCGGAATTCGGCTGCCCCGTATTTGTTTCCGTAACGGTCGGCAAGGATGGCGAAACGCGGCGCGGTGAAAAAATCGAAATGTTGATCCATGAGCTCGATGCCGACGAAAACGTCGACGGGCTGGCCATCAACTGCGGCATTGGCCCGGCGGCGGCCTTGAGCATTGCCGAACGGGCGCTGCCCCTGACCAGCAAACCGCTGGTGGTTTTCCCCAATGCCGGCCTGCCCCAGGAAGTCGATGGGCGGATGATCTACATGAGCACGCCCGAATACTACACCGAGTATGCAAAAAGCATGATCCAGATCGGCGTGCGCGGCGTGGGCGGCTGCTGCGGCACCACGGCCGAACATATTGCCATGATGGCCAAAAGCGTCAAATCGCTCACCGGAGTGAAAGAACACATTACGATCGGCAGCCATACCGAGCACAAGACGCCGGAAGTGACCGCCATTCCCACGGCGGAAAAATGCAGCTTTGGCGCCAAGCTGGCGCGCGGCGAAAAAGTGACCAGCGTGGAAATCACCCCGCCCCGCTCCACCATCCTGGAACCGATGCTCGAAAAATGCCGCACCTGCAAGGATGCAGGGGTCGATGCCATCAACATTCCGGACGGGCCGCGCGCGAGCGCGCGGATTTCCCCGATGGTTTCCGCCTTGGCGGTGGAGCGCGAAGTGGGCATTGAAACCGTGCTGCACTATTGCTGCCGCGACCGCAACCTGATCGGCATGCAATCCGACCTGCTCGGCGGCTATGCCGGTGGCCTGCGAAACTATCTGATCATTACCGGCGATCCGCCCAAGCTGGGCGACTATCCCGACTCCACGCCCGTCTTCGATGTGGACGCCGTCGGGCTCACCCAGGTGGTGACCAACCTCAACCACGGCGTCGACGTGGGCGGCAACCCGATCAACCCCCCAACCGGCATCCTGATCGGCGTCGGGGCCAACCCGTGCGCGGTGGAACCGGAGCGGGAGTTGCGGCACTACCTGAACAAGATCCATGCCGGCGCGGAATATGCCATCACCCAGCCCATCTTCGATCCCGAAGCACTGTTGCGCTTTCTCGATGCGGCGGAAGAAAAAGGCGGTTCCATCCCGGTCGTCGCCGGCGTCTGGCCGCTGGTCTCCTTCCGCAATGCGGAATTTCTCAACACCGAAGTCCCCGGCGTCGAAGTGCCGGATGCCGTACTGGAGCGCATGGCCAAGGCCAAGACCAAAGAGGACGGCCGTAAAATCGGCATCGAGATCGCCCGCGAAATCTGCGAAGCCATTTCCGACCGCGTCGCCGGCTATCAGGTCAGCGCGCCGTTCGGCATCGTCGATCTCGCCCTGCAGGTCCTTGAAGAATAATAAAAGTGGAGGCCGGGCTGGAATTTTCCAGCCGGCGGGGTTATATAGCACCGTTTTAACGAGGTATTTTATGTCCGATGATTTAGCAAAACTGCATGCGTACTATCGCGAAGGCGATCACCAGTTCCAGATTGCCGGCGGCGTTGAGGGCTGCATGAAGCTGGCGAACGATTTCTATGATGTGATGGAAACGCTTCCCGAAACCAAAAAGATCCTGTTTATGCATCCCACGGATCTAACGGAGTCGCGCGAAAAACTGGGGCGTTTCCTGTGCGGCTATATGAACGGCCCGGAGCTCTACGAAGAAAAGTATGGCCCCATTGCATTGGCCCCCGCCCACAGCCATCTCCCCATTGGCACCCCGGAAATGAATGCCTGGCTGCTGTGCATGAAGACGGCGATGGCCCAGCAGGACTATCCGCAGGCCTTCAAGGATTTCATGATGATGCGCCTGGCGGTTCCCGCCGAACGGTGCCGCAACCGGCCCTAAAGCATCCTCGCGTAGCGACGACCGTTAGCCGGGCACTTCGGCCCATTGCAGGATCGTTTCCGACAACTCGGACAGGTCGATCGGCTTGGTGAGATAGCCATCCATCCCCACATTGAAGCAACGCTCCCGATCTTCGGCGAGGGCATGGGCGGTCATGGCAATCACCGGCAGATGCGCTGTTCCTTCATGGCTTTCCAATTCGCGGATACGCTTCGTGGCTTCCAGGCCGTCCATTTTCGGCATCTGGACATCCATCAGCACTAAGTTGAAGACCTGCCCTTCGAGCTGGTGGATGGCATCGATGCCATCCACCGCGGCATCCACTTTGCAACCCAACTTCTTGAGCGTGCGAACCGCCACGGTTCGATTGACCAAATTGCCTTCCACCACCAGCACATGGACGGGGTGCTCCAGGGCCTGAACCCGGCTCTTCACCGACGCAATCAACGCGCGGGTGGGCTTCCGGTCGTCACCGAAACGCGGCGCGGTCTTGCGGGCCGCGAAATCAAACCCCCCTGGCCGCGCCATTCCTTTTGCCGCCGCACCGGAATCTCGAACCAGAACAGGGATCCTTTTCCCGGCTTGCTTTCCGCCCCGATCGTTCCATCCACCATTTCCACCAGCTGTTTGCAGATGGTCAATCCGAGGCCCGTCCCGCCATATTTGCGGGAGATGGATGCATCGAGCTGCCGAAAGGCATCGAACACATGGGCGAGTTTTTCCGGCTCCATGCCAATGCCGGGATCCCGCACCTCGAAGCGCAGATCCGCATGATCGGTGCGGTGCCTCGGCAGGGCCACCTTGAGGTGGATCTCGCCATGCTTGTGTTTCCACTGGGTCTCGAGCTGGACCGAACCGTTCCGTTTCTGGTTCACCACCGCATCGCCTTCCCGGCCGACCCGCTCATACTCCGCCTCATTCAAATAGAGCGCCCGGCAACACTGGCCAACGAGCTCCTATTCGGAATGCCCCGTCATCGCCTGCATGGCCCGGTTGACCCACAGGTATTGCCGCTCCCGATACATGCCAATGCCGACTGGAACGGTTCCCAGAATGTTCTGCACCTTGGTGTCGCTGGACAGCGTCTGCACCTGCTTCCGTAAAGCCCGGTTGGAGGAAGCGGCCCGCGCCCAGACGACGGTTAGAGCACAAACGATCCCCAGACCGCCCAGCAGCAACACTGAGCCGGAAACGTCCATGACACCAATTGTGGATAGCAGGTTCATCGCTTCACCGCCGCGGTTCATCCCGCAAGCGGTGGCGACTATGACAAATGCAGCGAAAGAGTGCGATCTATTCTTTCCAGGACACGTTCGCGCCCCAGCACGCCCAGGAGCGGGAACAGGTCGGGGCCCGATTGCATACCGGAAACCGCGATCCGCACCGGTGGCATCACCGCCCCGAAGCCAAGGCCGGATTCCTCGACAAAATCATGCAGGGCCTGGTCGGTGCTGGCGGCATCGAAGACTTCCAGCCCTTCCAGGCGGGCCTTGATGGAGACCAGCCTTTCGGCCACCCCATCCTTCTGGAGTTTCTTACGCACCGCCTTTTCGTCATACGCAAAATCGTCGTTGAAGAAATAGGCCACCATGGGAACAATATCGGCCGCCGTCTTCACGCGCTCGCGCACCAGCCCGAAGACCGCCTTGGCATAGTCCGCTTCCGCTTCGATGCCCGCCTCTTCCAGCGCCTGGAAGCACATCGTCTCGAATTCGTCCGCCGGCAGTTTCAGCATGTATTCGCCATTCATCCACGTCAGCTTTTTCAGGTCCACCTGAGCGGGGGACGACTGGCAGCGCGCCAGCTCGAACGCCTCCACCATTTCATCGCGGGTCATCACCTCGCGGTCGTCGCCCGGCGACCAGCCGCACAGCGCGAGATAGTTGAACATCGTATCCGCCAGAAAGCCCTTATCCTTGAAATCGCCCACAAAGGCATCGCCGTCGCGCTTGGAATACGGCTTGCCCTGCGCGTTCACAATCATCGGCAAGTGGGCAAAGTGCGGCACGTCGGCGCCGAGCGCCTGATAGAGCGCAATGTGGCGATAGGTGTTTTCAATGTGGTCGTCGCCACGGATGACGTGCGTAATGCCCTGCTCAATATCGTCGAGCACGTTGGCCAGATGGAACACGGGCGTGCCGTTGGAGCGGACAATCACAAAGTCCTGCATGTTTTCCGCCGCCTTCGACAAGGTGCCCTTGATGCCGTCCGCGAAGGACACATTGTGGCCCGGCATCTTGAAGATCACGCATTCGCCCTTCCCCAGGCCGCCCTTGTCCTCCTTGTAGGCCAGGCCCTTGGCCAGCAACTCTTCGGCCGCCGCCAGATGCGCCTCCATGCGGGTGCTTTGATAGAGCGGCTCCCCGTCCACATCCAGCTTGAACCAGGCCATCGCATCGAGCAGGGTCTGGATCGCTTCCTCCGTCGAGCGCTCGCGGTCGGTATCCTCCACCCGCAGCAAAAACTCCCCGCCATGGTGGCGCGCAAACAGCCAGTTATAGATCGCCGCGCGCATGTTGCCAATGTGCACATGCCCGGTCGGGCTCGGTGCAAAACGTGTACGTACCTTCATCTCAAAAACTCCGTTTTTTCGTAAACCGTAAACCGTAATTCGTAAATTCCCCTCGACACGGGAATGATCCCTAGCAAAATACCACGTATTACAAATTTCGAAGCCGGAGGCTACCCCATGCGTGAGCACGATGTAAAAGAAATCCTGATCGATAAAACTGCCATTGCCCAGCGCGTCGACCACCTCGTTGATGAAATCATGGAGGACCTCGGCTCCGGCCACCTCGTCGTGATCGGCATCCTCAAGGGCAGCTTCATGTTCCTGGCCGATCTCATGCGCAGCTTCCACCGCCACAACGTCCATCCGCGCATCGATTTCCTCACCCTCTCCAGCTATGGCGCGGGCACCACGTCGTCCGGCACGGTTGAAATCATCCACGACATCCGCGAAGACCTCGCCGGCGCCGACGTGCTGGTGGTCGACGACATCCTCGACACCGGCCACACCCTCGCCTTCACCAAGCAGCTCCTGCTCGAGCGCGGAGCCCATACGGTCCGCTCCTGCGTCCTGCTCGACAAAAAGGTCCACCGCGCCGTCGAGTTCGAGGCCGACCACGCCGGTTTCCCCATCGACGACCACTTCGTTGTCGGCTACGGTCTCGACTACAACAACCTCTACCGCGAACTCCCCCACATCGCCAAAGTCAACTTCATCGACTCATAGTACGAACCACGAATAAACACCGATAAATACGGATTTCCCGCAAGGAAAAGGCGCTCCGCCATCAGCGGCACCGTGTAGCGCGCGCTTCTTCGAAGGAGAGCGCGCCCTCTGATCGGGAGGCCCGCACTACACACCTGCAGGCTATTCGATCGACGTTTAAGCAGAGTCGGCTCATCTCGAACGTTCAAACACATCCCCGTTGACTTGAGCGAACGGCTTCACCACATTGGGGATCATGTCGAATATTGATTCATCCTTCCTATTCCACCCGATCGGGACGATTCATTCGTGCTACGGGGAAAAGTTTGGCATTCCGCGTCAGCCGGGGCTGGTGAAAAGCGCAACGGCGACGCTGGAGCTGCTACCGCCCTACAACACCGCCGATGCGGTGCGCGGGTTGGAGGCCTTTTCCCATATCTGGATTGTTTTCCTGTTTCACCAATCGGCGCGCGACACGTGGAAGGCGACGGTGCGGCCGCCGCGGCTGGGCGGCAACGAGCGCATCGGCGTCTTTGCCTCGCGCTCCAATTTCCGGCCCAACCCGATTGGGCTTTCCGTGGTGGAGTTGCTGGGCATCGAGGGAACGACGCTGCGGCTGGGCGGCGGCGATTTTGTTGACGCCACCCCCGTGCTGGACATTAAACCCTACATTCCCTACGTCGACCGCATTCCGGAAGCCACCGGCGCATTTGCCCAAGCCGCGCCGGAGCCGGTCAATCGGGTGGCCTTTTCCGCCGAAGCGGAACTGGCCGTCCATTCGCTGGAAGACGAAGCCCGCCCTGCGCTGCGCCAGTTGATTTGCGACATGCTGGCCTTCAACCCGCGCCCGGCCTATCAATCCGACGATCCCGACCGCCGCTTCGGCACGCGGGTATTCGACCTCGAAGTCCGCTGGAAGCAATCGAAGGGGCTGGTTGAAGTGGTGTCCGTTGAGCATGCGCCATAGAAATAGCCTATGGCCAAAAAAAAAGGGGCAGACCGCAAAGCCTGCCCCCTTGCACTTCCAGAATAAGACCTACCCGTTGATCCAGGCCTTGACGCCATCGGAAATCGGAAGGATGGCCTTGAGCTCGCACTCGCCGGCGGGAATCTCAATTTGATCGCCGACCGTGTGGCCGCGGAGCGCCTTGGCCAGGGCGGTTTCGCTGGAGATGATGGCCAGCGCTTCGTCCTGATCCCATGCGCCGAGGATGTAGAACGTTTCGGTTGCGCCGCCCGGATAGACCAGCTCAACCCCGGTTCCCATCCCGACTTTATCGAGCGAAACGCCGGCGAAGTCGGTCGGCTTGATCTTTTCAAGGTCGCCGGCCAGCTGGGCGCCCTGAGCCATCAGGAGGCCCTGCCGCTCCTTGGCATACTTGAACTCGGCGTTCTCGCGGAGGTCGCCGTAGCTGCGGGCCAATTCGATCTCCTTGGAGTTTTCCGGGATCTCGACGGTCATGATGCGTTCAAGCTGCTTTTGCCGGTCGGTATAGCTGCGGCGGGAGGTTAACGGAAGTTCCCTCTTCGCGCCGCTGTTCTTCGGCGGCAGGATGATATCCTGCAATTCCGGGAACTTGCGCAGGACTTTGGCGATGATCGACTTGCGGTCGAGCACTTCCCACCCGTGCCCTTCGTGGGTCCGGCGGAGGAAATCGCGGCGTTGCTGTTGGGTCATGGCGCCCATGACGTCGTGCAGCCATTCTTCCTGCTGGAAGCGCTCGCGCAACTGGTTTTGCGCCCGGAGCATGACCCCAGCACTGTTGACTTCGAGAACTTCCTGGATGCGGAAGGCGAGATCGCCCTTGGAGATCAGGTTCCACTTTTCAATATAGTCGATCGAACGCTGGCACCACAGCAGCATCGGCGCACTGGCCGTACGCCGGGCCACCGCCGAGTCCATGAGCTGGCGGACATTATCTTCCGCATCATGCGCAATCAACGCGGCCATGACTTCGTTCAGGACCGGATGGCTGACCACGGGGATGACTTCGCTCAAGGTTTCGACCACCGCTTCGCGGTCGTTTTCAATGAAAATCGCGAGCAGGGTTTGCAACTGGCGCGAGGGCAAGCGGTCGAGCGTGGCGACCAGATCGCCGTCGATCAGGTCATGAATCAACTTGGCCGTGTCCAGGCCGGTGGGCTCGATGCCAAAAATGCTGGCATAAATGAAGCCGCGGGCCTTCCATTCGGGCCGGGCGGACGGCGCGCCTTTGATGATGAAAGCGAGCCGGTTGGCCAGCGCTTCCACGGCGGCCGCGGAGGTGGTATCGATCTTCTTTTCGAGGATCTCGTTGAAGCGCTCGAACAGGCCTTCAATATCGCGTTCCTGCGTGATGAGCCCAAACCATTCGTCATCGTAGGCCATCGCCTTTTTGTGTAGCACGATGTTGTCGGAGCGCTTCTTTGGAATCTCGACGGAGGCATCGAGCTTGAGTTCGCGGCGGGCGCCCTCCCAGAATTTTTTCCAGCCGGATTCGGGCATGACGGACCCGGTCAAGGCACTTTGCAGGCGGGCCACCGGCATGTTGCCATAGCTACGCAGGGTGATCTTGACGACTTCGGCCGGCTCTTCCTTGATCATGCGATCGAGCTCGGCGGTCTGGTTATGCTTGATGGACAGGATATGATCCTCCGCCAAAACCTCGAGCGCTTCGGCGGCGTAGGAAAAGGCCATTTCGTGTTCGCCCTTGCGGTCGAAGTCGATTTCGAGCTGCTGGTAGAAATAGTCGATGTCGTCGATGATGCCGAAGCCCCAGGTGCTGTTGTAGCAGAGCATGCCAACCTTGAGCGAACGGAGATAGCTCAACCGTGTGAAGCATTCGGCCAGCGGAATCTTGCCGCCAAAACCGGCTGGTTCAATCATCTTCAGGGCGTTGCGATCCTTGGAAAGCAACTTTTCGATCGATTCTTTCGCATCCACCAATGGCCCGCGTCCGGCCAACCAGGCCAGAGTTTGCAGGGCGGGGTCGACCGCCTCGGTTTCGGCCAGTTTCTGGAACAGCTGCTGCGCCCATCCAATGGCTTCAGCGCCGCGTTCCGCCTCGGCCAGGGCCGTGAAAGTTTCCAGCAGCTCCGGCACCTCGAGATCGGCCGAGTCCAGCCGACCGAGGAACCACTCTTCGTTGATCGCGTTCAAATCCATTGCAAAATCTCCTTAAATAAGCGCGCCAACATAACGGTTTTTACCGGGGCTGGAAACCGTTTTCGCCGGATTTAACACCTTGCCGGTCAGGAGGTGGTAATGCGGAACCGGCGACCGGAATGAGAGGGGTCGATGTGGCAGCAAAAGGCATGGATGCTGCCAATACATCCCCTTATTTCCAGCATTTCGTCCACGGTGATCAGCCAATAACAACCCGGACTTTCCCCGCGCACATCCACCCATGCTCCGCTGACCATTTCCACCCCGATGAATCCGTTCCTTGAAGCGGGCGGCGGGCGGCCGCGCCGCACGCCACCGCCAAAATATCCTGAACCCCGGCAATGGGATACAAGCGCGCCGAATAAATTATTAGTGCTTTTTTTTGCAGATTTTCCCCGTGGGGTGCCTATAGTAGCGCGTTTTTTAGAGGAACCAATATGGGAACACCACGTCTAGTTAGAGTAAACGAGTTACTGAAACGGGAAATTGCCGAGGATCTCCAGCGCAACTACTCGATGTCGGATTTCAATGTGGCGGCCATCACGGTCACCCGCGTTGAATGTGCGGCGGATTTGCGCGATGCCAACGTATTCATCTCCATTTTCGGGCAGGAAGACCAACGCGCGTCAATGATTGCGTATCTCAACCGGCATCGGCAGGAAATCATCCGCCTGATGATCAAGCGCGTCAAACTCAAGTATACCCCGCGCCTGCATTTCATCCTCGATGAATCCATCGAGGGCGGCGACAACATCCTGTCGATCCTCGCCGAAATGGAACGCGAAAACCCCGAGGCGTTCAAGGACGATAAGGAAAACAATGAGGAACAATAGACGACGGCGCGAGCCCGACCCGTACGACGGCATCCTGCTCGTCGACAAACCCGGCGAGTGGACCTCGCACGATGTGGTAGCAAAGGTCCGAAACTATTTTAAGTTCAACAAGGTCGGCCACGGCGGCACGCTCGACCCGTTGGCAACGGGCCTGCTCGTGCTCTTGATCGGCAAGGGCACCAAGCTTTCCGACCGCATCATGACCGGCGACAAGGTTTACGAGGGGACCATCCACCTCGGCGTCACCACCCACTCGCAGGATCGCGACGGCGAGGTGCTGGCAGAAAAAGATGCCTCCCACATTACCCGCGAGCAGGTGGAAAAGGTCGTGGAAAACTATCTGGGCGACATCGAACAGATTCCGCCGATGGTCTCCGCGATCAAAAAAGACGGCGTCCCGCTCTACAAAATGGCGCGCAAGGGCCTGGAGATCGAACGCGAGCCCCGGAAGATCCATATCTTCAGTTTCGAGATCACGGGCTTCGACAATCCCTTCGTGCAGTTTCGCGTAAAAAGCACCAAGGGCACCTATGTCCGCACGCTCGCGCACGACATCGGGAACGACCTCGGCGTCGGTGCCAGCCTGTATGCCCTGCGGCGCACCGGTTCGGGTCCGCTGAGTGTGGAGAAAGCCTATACCCTGGACGAGATCCTGGAGTGCGACCGCGACACGGTCGGCGAAAAAATGATTCTATTGAACGATCTGCCGGCATGAAGATCATCCACGCATTGGAAGAGTTCAGCGCCGGCACCACCCCCGTCATTCTAGCGGCGGGTTGCTTCGATGGCTTGCATATCGGCCACCGCGCGGTCATTCAGGTGGCCATCGATCAGGCCAAGGCCTGCGACGGCGAAGCCTGGATTTTTACCTTCTCCCCCCATCCGGCCAAGGTCTTGAGCCCCGACCATGCCCCGCCGCTGATCTTCACCACCAGCCAGCAACTCCGGCATTTGCAGGAACTCGGCGTGGACGGCTGCATTCTGCAGCCCTTCACCGTCGATTTCATGAAGCAGGAGCCCGTCGATTTCTTTGATGCGCTGCGCAGCCACATTCCGGAACTCGCCGGCATCTCGGTCGGTGCAGACTGGTCGTTCGGGAAAAACCGGTCCGGCAATGCCGACTTACTGGCGCGCCTGTGCGCCGAGCGCCACATGTATTTTTCCGCCCATCCGGCCGTCTGCTGGAAAGAGCAGCGCGTTTCGAGCACCCGCATCCGGGAGGCGGTCCGACTGGGGCAGTTCCAGGATGCCACCGCCATGCTCGGCCGCCCGGCGAGTACGATTGGCACCGTGGTGCACGGCGAAAAAATCGGCCGCAGCCTCGGCTACCCCACCGCCAACATTGAACCGGATAACGACATGCTTCCGCCCCGCGGAATCTATGCCGCCCAGCTGCGCGTCGGCCACCGGCTGCACAAGGCCGCGGCCTATATCGGCCACCGCGAAACCTTCCATGAAAACGAGCCCCAGGTGCTCGAGGTCCATCTCCTCGACGAAACCGACATCGATCTCTACGGCCAGCAAGTCGAAGTCAGCTACATCGAATACATCCGCGGCGATCAGGTCTTTAAGGATGCGGACACGCTCAAGGCGCAAATCAAGGCCGATGTCGAAGCCATCCGGCGCGCCCTTCAATAATCCATTCAGGCCATCCGGGCATGAAAAAAGGCGCTGGGATCCTTCCCGAGCGCCTTTTTTCGTTCACCCCCCAATCGCTTAATCGGATCGGGTGAAGCAGATCGTCGCATTGTGGCCCCCGAAGCCGAGCGAGTTGCTGAGCGCCGCATTGATTTTCATCTCGCGCGCCACATTGGGAACATAATCCAAATCGCAATCGGGATCCGGCGTGGTATAGTTGATCGTCGGAGGCGCAACGTTGTCGCGGATCGCCAGGGCCAGGATAGCCGCCTCCACTCCGCCGGCGGCACCCAGCATGTGGCCGGTCATCGACTTGGTGGAGCTGATCGCCACCTTGTAGGCCAAATCGTTGCCCAAGGCACGCTTCACGGCGAGGGTCTCGCCCTTGTCGTTGTAGGGCGTCGAGGTTCCGTGCGCGTTGATATAATCGATATCTTCCGGATTGAGCTGCGCATCGGCCATCGCGAGCGACATGCCGCGGCCGGCCTGGACCGCCTCTACGGCCGGAGCGGTGATATGGTAGGCATCGCAGGTGCGACCATAGCCTGCGGCATTGCAATAGATTCGGGCTCCGCGTTTCAGTGCGTGTTGCTTCTCTTCCAGCACGATAATGCCCGCGCCTTCGGACATCACGAATCCGTCCCTATCCCTGTCGAACGGGCGCGAGGCGCCCTGGGGATCGTCGTTGCGGCGGCTGGTGGCGCGTAAAGCCGCAAACCCGCCGACTCCCAGCATAGCGATCGAGGCTTCGGCCCCGCCGGCAACCATGACGTCGGCATCGCCATACTGGATCATGCGCATCGACTCGCCAATGGAGTGCGTGCCGGAGGCACACGCGCTGGTGACGCAAAAATTAGGGCCGCAGAAGCCATATTTGATGGCCACATAGCCCGCGAGAATATTGGTAATCATCTGTGGGATGAGTTGCGGCGAAATACGGCGCGGACCGCCGTCGACCGCGCGAATACACTGGGTTTGCAGAAACTGCATGCCGCCAATGCCGGAGCTGGCGAGGACGCCGACCCGGTCCAAATCTAAAGTGGCCGTATCCAGCCCGGAATCTTCAACGGCCATGGTGGCGGCCGCCATGCCCCAGACGGTAAAGGGATCCATCTTGCGGGCTTCTTTTCTATCGATGTATTTTTCAATGTCGAGGTCGCGTATTTCGCCGCCAATAGTGACCGGGTATTGGTCGATATCGGCCATGCCCGTCACTTGGGCGATGCCGGATTGGCCATTTTTGATGCCGTCCCAAAACCGCTCGAGTTCACTTGCAATGGGTGTAACCACCCCTAACCCTGTCACAACTACTTCACGCTTACTCATAACCGCCCCTCGCTTGAATGAAAGCTGAAATGGCCGGAACACCCGTTACGAGCAGTTCCGGCCATCCGTGAAATCCTTCAGGCTCGTTTACTCGCCGATGCCTTTTTCTTTCAGGTAGCTGATTACACCACCAACCGAAGTCAGTTTTTCAGCATCTTCGTCCGGGATTTCAGCACCAAACTCTTCTTCGAAAGCCATAACCAGCTCCACGGTATCCAGGGAGTCTGCGCCGAGGTCTTCGGTGAAGGATGCGTTGATCGTAACCTGGTCGGCATTTACACCGAGCTGTTCAATAATGATATCTTTTACTTTATCTTCAAGTGCCATCTCTATTCTCCTTATTCCTAGGTTTACACTTACAAACGTTACATTACCATTCCGCCGCATGTTGAGAGCACCTGCCCTGTAACATACGCGGAAGCGTCACTTGCTAAAAACAGTACAACATTGGCGATGTCTTCAGGCTCGCCAAAGCGCGAAAGCGGAATCAGTTCCTTCATTTTATTCTGCACGTCTTCATCCAGCGCATCGGTCATGGCGGTGCGGATGAAGCCCGGCGCCACAGCGTTGCAGCGCACGTTGCGCGATGCCAGTTCCTTGGCCACGCTTTTGCTGAAGGAAATCACGCCGCCCTTGGAGGCCGCATAGTTGGCCTGGCCGGCGTTGCCCATCAAGCCGATCACCGATGCAATGTTCACGATCGCGCCGGCGCGTTGCTTCATCATGCCGCGCATGACCGCCTTGGTGCACAGGAAGGTGCCCTTCAGGTTGACGTTCAATACCGCATCCCAATCGTCCTCGCTCATGCGTATCAGCAGGCCATCCTTGGTGATGCCGGCATTGTTGACGAGCACGTCGATCTTTCCAAAATCCTTTTCAACGGCCTTGATCCCAGCCTTCACGCTGTCGCCTTCCGCCACATTCACACTGTAGCATTCTGCCCGGCGGCCCAACGCCTTGACCTTGGCGGCGGTTTCTTCGAGCCATTCAGCGTTGAGGTCGCACAATGCGATATCCGCACCGGCCTCCGCCAATTTAACTGCAATCGCCTGCCCCAGTCCGCGGGCGGAACCGGTCACCAGAGCCACTTTGTCGTTCAGTTTAAACATAGATAATCCTTATTCCTGTTCCAAATCTATTAATCGGCCGATGTTACGGACTGCGCATGCCTTGTCAATACGCTTTATAAGCCCGGCCAAAACCTTGCCCGGCCCTACTTCGACGATCTCTTCGACGCCGGCGGCCGCCAACTTCTGGACCAAGGCCACCCATTGAACGGAAGAGGTAATCTGTTTAACCATGTTTTCGCGAATCGCGCGGGTTTCATGAACGTCGGCCGTTACGTTGGAAAACACCGGCACCCGCGGCTCGGCCCATTCGACGCCCGCAAGAAAGGCATCCATTTGGTCGGCGGCGGGCTGCATCAACGGCGAGTGGAACCCGCCCGCAACCGGCAGGCGGATGGCCCGCTTGGCGCCCGCTTCCTTCACCAGCCCCTCGGCTTGGTCGATCGATGCGGCCGTGCCGGACAGAACGGTCTGCGATAGCGAATTAAAGTTGGCGACGTAGCACCTGGCTTCTGCGGCAATCTTAACCAGCACGTCGCCGTCCAGGTTCATCACCGCCAGCATGGCGCCCGGATTCACCTCGCAGGCGGCCTGCATGTATTCGCCGCGCGCACGCAAAATCTTCACGGTATCCTCGAAGCTGACCACGCCGGCCACATAAAGCGCCGTCCACTCGCCCAGGCTATGGCCCGCGAGTACATCATATTCCAAATCGGGTTGCTTGAGCTCCAGCGCCTTGAACGCCGCAGCACTGGCCACAAAAATGCCCAGCTGCGCATGGTTGGATTTATTCAGCTCGTCCGGCGGGCCTTCAAAACAAATTTTTTCCAGGTCGTAGCCGAGGATTTCATTGGCTTGGTCGAAGAGTGCCTTGCAGGCCGGAATGGCCGCGGCCAGGTCCTGCCCCATACCAACGATCTGCGAACCCTGTCCCGGGAAAATAATGGCTCTCTTCATGATTTATTCCACTCCAAAACGTTTGCGCCCCACGTAAAGCCGCCGCCAAAAACCGTCATGGCTACCAGGTCGCCCCGCTGGATCGTGCCATCCCTGGCCGCTTCGTCCAGCGCGATGGCCAGAGCCGCCGAGGAGGTGTTGGCATATTTTTCCACATTCGTATACATGCGGTCGGCCACACCGAGCCGCTTCGCGATGGCATCGATAATCCGGATATTCGCCTGATGCGGAATAAAGCAGGCAATGTCGTCCACCGACACATTGTTTTTGGCCAAGGCATCGTTCACGGCCTCGCCCATGCGGACCACGGCATGCTTGAACACCTCGCGGCCTTCCATTTTCAGGTAGTGCTCCCGCTTTTCGATCATTTCGTGGGAAATAGGCTGCCGGCTGCCGCCGCCGGGGGTCCACAGCAGATTCGCCAGCGAACCGTCCGAACCCAGCGAGGCCTTCATCACACCGCGTCCTTCGCCGCCGGCCCGCAGCACGGCTGCGCCAGCGCCGTCGCCAAACAGGATGCAGGTGGCCCGATCCTCCCAGTCGATAAACGTGCTCATTTTTTCCGAGCCAATCACCAGTGCGGTTTCAATGGCCCCGGTGGCAATCTGGTTTTTGGCCGTTTCCATGGCGTAGAGGAAGCCGGAGCACGCCGCGCCGAGGTCGTAGCAATAGGCCTTTTTTGCCCCGAGCTTTTCCTGAACAAAGCAGGCGGTGCTGGGGAAGAACATGTCGGGCGAAAGGGTGGCCACAATGATTAAATCAATTTCATCGACGGTAATGCCGGCATCGGCAATCGCTTTTTTGGCCGCTTCAAAGCCGAGGTCCGAGGCCGCTTGGTCGGGGGCCGCAATGTGGCGCTCGCGCATGCCGGTGCGGCTGTAGATCCATTCGTCGGTGGTCGCGACGATCTCTTCGAGATCCTTGTTGGTAACCACCTTTTCAGGTACATAGGATCCCGTACCGATGATTGAAACTGTACGTGTCGGTTGCATGGCTGCGTCTCGTGAAAATACTAAGTGGCGGTTTTTATACTCTTCAACTCAGCTTCAATCAAATGGTTTACATCATGATCGACCGCTTCGGCAGCAACCCGGATGCCGTTAAACGTGGCAAACGCGTTGGACGAGCCGTGGCCAATAATCACAACGCCGTTCGCGCCCAGCAACGGGGCGCCGCCATAACTGGAGGGATCCGCGTGGGTCTTGATTTCCTTGAACACGCCGCGCGAGAAGAAATAGCCAATAATGCGCAGCGGGTTTTTGCGGAACATTTCCTTGAGCCAGGTGGAGATCATGCGGGCCACCGCTTCACTGGTCTTCAGCACCACGTTGCCGACAAAGCCATCGCAGACGGCTACATTCACCCGCGCCCCGAAAAGGTCGCCGCTTTCCACATTGCCGATAAAGTTCAAATGCGTCGCCTCCAGCAAACGGAAGGTCTTCTTGGTCATTTCGTTGCCCTTGGCCGCCTCTTCGCCAATGCTCAGCAAGCCCACACTGGGCGTTTCCACCCCGAGGATTTCGCGGGAATAGATGCTGCCCATCACGGCATATTGCTGAAGCATTTCAGGAGTGCTGTCGGGATTGGCCCCGGCATCGAGCAACACAAAGGGATCTTTCGACGTCGGCATCACCGTGGCGATGGCCGGGCGGGCCACGCCGGCGAGGGTGCGCAGTTTCAGGGTGGCGGCCGCCACAGCGGCACCGGTGTTGCCGGCCGAGAAGACGGCATCGGCCTTCCCATCTTTAACGAGTTCGACCGCGCGGGCAATCGAGGAATCCTTCTTGCGGCGGATGGCCACCACCGGCGATTCCCCCATGCCCACCACTTCCGAGGCATGTACAATCTCAATGCAGTCGGGAATCTTGCGCGGGTGCTTGGCCAGCTCCGCCTGGATGGCGGTTTCGTCGCCAACCAATAGCAGCTTGTCGATGCCGCTGATTTCTTCAGCCGCCCGCAAGGTTCCTGCCACAATCTCCCGGGGCGCGAAATCGCCCCCCATCGCATCGATAGAGATACGCATGTGCGACCTTAATCGTCGGAAGCAACAGTCAGGACTTGGCGTCCATTATAGTATCCGCAGCTTGGGCAGGCCCGGTGAGGCTGTTGCGGCGCACCACACTGGGCGCAGCTCGAAGCACGGGTCACCGGCTTCTTCATGTTCTGGGCCTTGCGGCTTGCCGTTCTGCTTTTCGAAGTTTTTCTCTTTGGAACTGCCATGGCAATCCTCCTTACCGTTCTATAAATTCAAATCATCGAGGGCCGACCATCGTCCCCCGGAATCGTCTGTATCGCACTGGCAGGGCCCTTTATTCAAGTTCGCCCCGCATTGCGCGCACAACCCCTTGCACTCTTCACGACACACTGGAAATCCAGGAATTTGGAGCAAGAGCTCTTCCCTCAAATCCGCCGTGACATCCACGGAATCAATCCCTTCAGGTGCGGGGTAAGCGCGTAGAAAATCGGAAACGACCACCGTTGTCGAGAAAAATTCAGAACATCTTGTGCACCGCAAATCCAGCGCAGCCGTTATTTTTCCGCGCACCACCACCTCTTCCGAAACATGCTGCGCATACAACTCGTAGTGTACGTCCTTCGCCGCCTTGACAAACTGGCCGTCGGCCAGCTCCAAGGCCGAGCCGTCCTCATCCCCCTCATAGCTCGATCCGTCTTCGGGAATCCGTGCCACCAATATCTTCATATCCCACATCCTTGTTGCGAACAGGTCATAACCGGCCCGGTGAGTGCAAACAAGGCAAGGACCCAGACCGCATTCCTTTTAGCTCCGGCAAAGGAAAGGGGGCGGTTCCATAAAATGAGGCTTCTCGTTGCATTGATTGTTTAATCATCTATTTGCGGGCGCGGTTGACCAGGGTCATATAGCCCAATATGCCGTTCACAATGCCGCGCGCCACCGCTTCGCGATAGTTGGCGTCGATTAAAAGCGCCTCTTCCTCAGGATTTGTTACAAAGCCGCATTCGATGAGGGCCGCCGGACACGGGGCGTTTTTGAGCACGGCGAAACGGGCGCGGCGCAGGCCGCGGTCGGACCGCTTCGAGTTCTTGACCAGATTGCTTTGGATGGAGAAGCCCAGGATGGCATTGGCGGAGTCGTGCAGATTGCCCTTGCAGGGCGACGTGTCGGCCGTCTGCCCGTAGTGGTTGCTGGAATGGCAGCCCGGCGACGTCAGCACAAAGGTTTCAACGCCATTGGCGCTGGGGTCGGCGGCGCCGTCGGCATGGATGCTCAGGAACAGGTCGGCGCCCATTTTGGCGGCATAGTCGCAGCGGGCCTGCAAGGAGGGGTATGTGTCGCCGGTGCGGGTCATCCGAACCTGGATTTTTTTTGCTTCGAGGAGCGCCTTCACCCGCTTGGAAATGGACAGCACAGCTTTCTTTTCATACACCTTGCGCTTGCCAATGGCGCCGGTGTCCTTGCCGCCATGCCCGGGATCGAGCACAACCATGCGCGGCACCTTGGAGGGAACGTAGGAATAGGAGCGCATGATCGGATCGATGCCCTTCTTGAAATCCACTTCCCGGACGGCCCAGCCGCGCCCCGATTTGCGGCACGGGTGTTGCAGCCAAACCATCACGCCATTGATCCAGGCCCGGCGGCTGTCGGTTTCCACCTCGATGGTATTCCACTTGTTTTTCAGGACGATCTTCTTGCCGGCGGTCGAGGTCTGCATGGTGTAGAGCCGCGCAATATAGGCGAGCGAAACCGACTCGTCCGTCTGGGCGGAGAGGATATCAAGCCCACTGCCGGCAAACAGGACGACATGGGCAAGGAACAGCTGCCTGGTGATTTTATGCATTTAAACCTCAAAACTCCCAAGCTACTAAAAATAAATTATGTTTGGAAGAGCCGATTGAATTGGTTTTAATGGGCACCATGAGGTTCAAGGGGATCAGCGAGCAGCTCGTATCGGGCTTGCGCAAGGGCATTATCGGCATCGCCGTCGTCCTGCTGACCGGCATTTTCGGCTACCGCTGGATCGAGGGCTGGAACTGGGCCGACTGCCTCTACATGACGATCAACACGGTATCGACCGTCGGAAACACCGACCTTGCCCCCTCCGAAGCCGGCCGGTATTTCACGGTGGTGCTCATCTTGTTCGGCGTGGGCATCATGGCGTACTGCCTGACCCGCGTCGCCGAATTCATGTTCCAGCGCAGCCTGTCCAACGTTTTAGGGAGACGAACCATGATGAAGAAAATCACCCGCCTGAAAAACCACGCCATCATCTGCGGCTACGGCCGCACCGGCAGCCGCGTCGTGGCCGAACTGCAAGCCACGGGAACCCCCTTTGTGGTGATTGAAGACAACGAGACAACGGTGAAACGCCTGGACGAACAGAGCATTCCCTACATCAAGGGCGACGCCACCGAGGAAGAAACCCTCGAAAGCGCCCAGGTCGGCGAGGCGGACTCGCTCGTGGCCACGCTCGGCAGCGATGCGGAAAACCTGTATTTGACCCTGACCGCCAGCGGCCTGTGTTCGGAGCTGCGCATCATCGCCCGCGTACACGACCCCGAAAGCACGCGCAAGTTTTACAAGGCGGGCGCCAAGCGCGTCGTTTCGCCCATCGCCACCGGGGCGAACCAGATTGCCCAGCTGATCACCCGCCCGTCCGTGGTCGACCTCGTCGAGCTGGTCACGAAAGACAAGAGCATCGCGCTGCAGGTGTTTGAATATCCGATCGATGAGGCCAGCGACATGCTCGAGAAGACCCTTTCAGAAGCGCGGGTCCGGCAAACGCTCGGCTGCTTGGTCATTGCCATCAAGCACCCCAATGGCACCACCGCCTTCGATCCCGGCCCCAACACCCGGCTCAAGCTGGGCGACATCCTCGTTGCCATCCGCCAACCCGAAATCGCGGACCAATAGATGGCCCTGCTCGAAACCCGCTTCGACTCCGAAGTGCTGGCCCTGTCGCTCGGCATGAATATTATTCTGCCCGAACACCCCACCGCCTGGGACGAACCGCCGGCGGTGCTCTACCTTTTACACGGCCTGACCGACGACCATACCATCTGGAGCCGGCGGACCTCCATCGAGCGCTACGCCAGCGACTATCCGCTGGTGATCGTTATGCCGGATGTCTACAAAAGCTTTTATTGCGACATGGCGCACGGCTCCGACTATTGGAAATTTGTCTCCGAAGAGCTGCCCATGTTCATCAACCGCTGGTTCAACGTGTCGTCCGATCCGGCCAAGACCTTCGTAGCGGGGCTCTCCATGGGGGGCTATGGCGCCATGAAACTGGCGCTCGGGCGGCCCGGCCAGTATGCCGCCGCCGCCTCTATTTCCGGCGCGCTCGATATTGCCGCGCATATCGATGACACATGGGACGACGTCCGGGGGCGGACCTTCCAAGCGATTTTCGGCGACCTGGAATCCATCCCCCGCTCCAAAAACGATTTGATGGCCCAGCTCGACCAGATCACCGCGGTGCCGGAAACCGAGTTCTACGTTTGCGTCGGCACCGAGGATTATCTCTATCAGGATTCGATCCGCTTCCGCGACAAAGCCGCAGAAATCGGCCTCTACCTCACCTACAACGAAGCGCCCGGCGAACACGACTGGAACTTCATCGACACGCACATCCAGCAGGTTCTGGAATGGCTGCCCGTCGAGAAGCTCGAATGGGAAGGCTAGTTCGATTTAACGGGCTTCCAGCACCACAAAGGTCGGCAGGCCCTGCACCCCGAAATGATCCATCACGGCCTTGGTATCCGGATCCACCGGATCTTCGGCCACATACTTGATGAAGGTATAGTTCTTCAACCGCGCCTTCACCATCGCATCTTTGAAGGTGCTTTTTTCCATGGCCTGGCAGTTCTTGCACCAGCTCGCCCAGAAATCGACGAACACCGGCTTGCCTTCGGTGCGCGCCTGCCGGAGGGCGGCCGCGAATCCGTCGTTGGTCGATCCATCGACCACCAGGTGGCCTTCAACTTCGCCCTGTTCCGTCAGATCCGCCGGCCAGAACGCCCGATAGCTGAGGTGGCCGTAGTAGAGCGCAAAGAAGACAATGCCCACCCCAAAAGCGTACTTCACATATTCCATCCACCGGCCCGGCTTCGGCAGGAAGGACAAACCCGCCCCGGCAAACGGCCAGGGCAGCGCCATGCCAAACCCGAGCACGAACGGCAACATCAAACCGGCCGGCCCCAAGCTGGTTGCCAGCAGCAAAACAGCGATCACCACCGGCGCCACGCAAGCCCCGGCCAGCAGGGCTGCCACGGAACCCATCGCAATGGCCACCAGGAAACTACCCTGCTTATGCGGGCCGCTCCCCACCTTCGACTGGAAACTCGAAAAATCGATATGGAGCACATCGAACATCGCCAAGGCCAGCACCACGAAAATCAGCGCAATCACGAGGCTGAACCACGGGCTGGCTTGAATGGTGCCGAACCGCGATCCGGTCAGCACAATCAAGGCCCCCAACAACCCATACACCAGCGCAATGCCCGCACCATAAGCGGTCCCCAGCGCAAAGCCCCGGCTCTTGGAGCCCGCCTGCGCACCGGCGCCAATGATCGCCAGGTTGATGGGAATCATCGGCAGCACACACGGCGTCAGGTTCAAAGCCAGCCCCCCCAGCAGAATGAAAAAGACGGTGAGAAACAGGCCGGATTCGCGCACAAAAGCGACCGGATCGGTCAAGAAAAGACGGAAGCCACTGATCTCGGTCTTCCCGCCGTCGCCGGCGGCGGTGTCGAGAAAGCGGAGAAACGGGGCGGCCTTCATATAGCCCACCTCGCTCGCCACGACCTCCAGCGACTCCAGTTCCTCCAGCCAATCCTCCACGGGGGCGATCTCGGCCGATCCCGGTGCGGCGGCCGCTGAAACCGTAGCAACCGCAACCACCTTGGTTTGGGGAATGAAGCATACTTTATCGTTGCAGCCCCAATACTGCACATGGAATGCGGCCGCGCCGCCATCCACCGGCTTCCAGGCGTACACGGCTTTGAACGGCCGACCAAAAACGGGCATGGGATTGCCGGTGTTGGGATCGATCGTCGTCGCCGTTTCCGGCAACGCGACCGGCTCCTGCGCATGGCCCAGCGCATCGGTCACCCGCAGGTGTTCCGCATACAGATAATGTTTCGCCGGAATGACGATATCCAGGTGAATCTGGTCGCCCACGAGTTCGGCCTCGACCGTGAACGGGTCGCCAAACTGGCCCCCCACCGGAGCCAGACCGACCACCAGCAAAGCCATGACAATGGCAAATTTCTTCATTCGCTGAATCCTTCCTTTATGATTCCTTCGACATGGCGATCAGAATATAGTTCATCCGTTCATACGTTAAAGGATATATGCACAAAAAGACCCAACCACACGTATCGGCATTGAAGGTCGTCGAAAGGCTCCAGGACCAAGGCTATCTGGCCTACTTCGCCGGCGGCTGCGTCCGCGATGAAAAGCTCGGGCGCACCCCCAAGGATTACGATGTCGCGACCAACGCCCGGCCCGCCGAAATCGAAGCCCTCTTTCCCCAAACCATTCCGATCGGACGCGCCTTTGGTGTCATCGCCGTGATCGTGGATCAAAACCTCATCGAAGTGGCCACGTTCCGCAAGGACATCGGAATATCCGACGGGCGCCACCCGGAAACGGTTGCATTCTGTGCCGCCCAAGAAGATGCCCAGCGCCGCGATTTTACGATCAATGGCATGTTTTTCGACCCTGTGACCAACACGCTGCACGACTATGTGAATGGCCAGCGCGACCTCGAAAGAAAAGTCATCATCACCATTGGCGATCCCGTTGAGCGGTTTCAGGAAGACCACCTGCGCATGCTGCGCGCCATCCGCTTCACGCATACCTTGGGCTTCGCACTCGATCCGGATACCGAGGCCGCCATCAGCACGATGGCCCACCTCATCACCCACATCAGCGCCGAGCGCATCGAGCTCGAGCTGACGAAAATGCTCACGGAAAGTGCCCGGCCTGGCGACGCCTTGGCGCATCTGCTGAAGGTCGGCCTACTTCAACATATCCTGCCCGAAATCATTCCCATGGCCGGCCAAAAGCAACCGCCTCAATTCCACCCCGAAGGCGATGTCTTCGAGCATGTCGTGCTGATGCTCAACCTCATGAACGGGCAGGCATCCCTGCCTGCCTTCACGCTGCGGGAACTCGCCTATGCCATCCTGCTGCACGATGTCGGCAAGCCGGCGACGGCCCGCATGGGGCCCGGCACGGATGGCGAACTGCGCATCCGTTTCGACGGCCACGCCAGCCTCGGCGCGGAGATGGCGGAAACGATCCTCACCCGCCTGAAGTTTCCGAACAAGGAGCGGAAACATATCGTCGACGCGGTGCGTGGCCATATGCGTTTCATGGATGTGCCCAACATGCGGGCCTCCACCTTGCGCAAAATGATCGGCGCCGAAGCCTTCGGGCTGGAGCTGGAGCTTCATCGCATCGACTGCCTCGGCAGTCACGGCATGCTCGACACCTATGACTATCTCCAAAACTACATGGCGGCGATGGCCAACGAGCCCATCCTGCCCGAGCCCTGGCTGCGCGGAAACGACCTGCTCGAGCTGGGATTCACGGAAGGGCGGCTGATTGGCCGCATTCTCAAGGAAGCCTACGACGCCCAGATGGAAGACCGCTTCGCCGACCGGGACGCGCTGCTGGATTGGGTTCGTTCTTCACATCGCCCCGCCGGAAACGAATAGCATCGTTCGGATGGCGGATATGATCGGCGGTCCGCACCTTGAGTTGCAGCTTGCCGTGATAGACCTGAACGGTTCCTTGAACTTCAAGGGCATCGCCGACGTGCACCGCCGGCGCCGATGGCAGCCAGTGCACCACTTCCAACGTTCCGTATTCATCCGCCAGGACGATTCTATGCGGCGCCCGGGAATCCGGAGGCGGCGTCCACAGCCGCGCCACCCGGCCGGAAACGGTGATGCGCTCCCCTTGCTGCTCCGGCCCGATGTCCGCCAGCGTAGGACCATCACGCCCGCCCGCTTCCACCAGCAGCGCGGCGGCGGAAGAGACCGTCATACGAAGATTCTGCCGGGCGCCCATACTCACGATTCCGGCCACCCGAATGCGGCTCCCGGCTCGCGGCAATACCTCATCGGCGATCCCTTCCACGAAGACCGGCAGCGTTCCCGACCCATCATCCACCAAAAGAAGCCGCGAGCCATTACGCAGCTTGCGCGGTTCCTGCTTGAGGATGCCCGCCACCTGAACGGTGGAAAAATTCAGGGCCGGTTTGATGTCGCCAATCTTGACCAGGGGCGGGGCCCGCCGGGCGCTGATGAGCTGGAAGACAAACAACAGCACCAGTCCGCTGCAAAACGCACCGGTGCGCAACCCCCTCAACCGTTTTCGTTTTGCGCGCGGCATTCGGCCACCGGTTAAAATGCCCCGAACACCACACTGCCGAACGAGGTGATTGGAGAGGCCTCCCGCAGGTCGTCCACCGCCGCGCGGATATCTTCGACCAGCAGCGTGGCTTCGTCGTAGAGTTGCGCATCGCGCGCCAGCCGGCCCAGTGTGCCATCGCCCGCACTGATGCCTTCCGAAATACTGCGGACGGCCGACAGCGTGGCCTGTAAATCTTCGTAGGTCGTGTCGCCGCCGCTGATCAACTGGCCGAGCGCACCCTGGCCGTCCGCCAACTTTTGACTGACCGTTCGCAGGTTGGCCATGAATATTTTGGCATCGTCGTAGATCTGTCCATCGTCTTCAACCAACAGACGCCCCATCGTGCCCTCCCCCTGCTCGATGCGGTCCGTGATGGCCTTCAGATCCTCGCTCACGGTGACCATGTTATTGTACATGGTGTCGTCGTTCAGCAGCTTGCCCAAGGTGCCCTGGCCTTGGTTGACGGCATCAATCATGCCCTGCAATCCGTCGACGGCCTCGGCGAGCGCCTCGATCACATCGGAGGGCTGGGCACCCAGAATCGTTACATGGTCCCCCAGCAGGGCGGCCTCGGGCGGCCCCTCGTACACCTTCAGGAATTTTCCACCCAGCAGGGAGGCATTGACCACATCGATCCGATAGCCATGCCGCAACGTCAGCGGCACATCCAGTGTGACATAGACCGTGACCGTGCTCTCCTCGAGCTGGGTCTGTTGCACACGCCCCACCTTCATGCCGCGCAGGAAAACATTGTCGCCTTCGCGCAACCCGCTGATTTCCGGAAAGACAAATTCATACGGGTAGGATTTCTTCAACAGGTTCTCGCGGCTGAGCACAATCGTGAAAACACCCAGCCCAAGGAGCGCGATGAACATGAAAAGCCCTACAACGATTTCGACGGTAACTTCGCGTCCTTGTTTATTCATGGCCTGTGTTTTCCCATTTCCCTTTTTTAGTGATGTATTGCGACTCCAGAAAACTTTGCACCGTGGCATCCTGCGAGCGGATGAACTCCTCCGGCGTGGCATTTTCCACAATACGTCCGTCGTGCAGCATCATGATCCGCGAGCCAATGCTCAGGGCACTGTGCAGATCGTGCGTCACCACCACGCTCGTTATACCCAACTGCTCGCGCATGTTCACGATTAAACGATCGATACGGCGGGAGGTGACCGGATCGAGCCCCGAGGTCGGTTCGTCGTACAGCACGATTTTGGGATCCATGATGATGGCGCGGGCCAACCCCACGCGCTTCTGCATGCCGCCGGAAATATCGGCCGGAAATTTTTCGCCGGCATCGCCCAGCCCGAGCAGTTCCAGTTTGTCATCGACGCGCCGCAGAATGTCCGACTCCGCCAGCGCGGTATGTTCGCGCAACGGCAGCGCCACGTTTTCGCGGACACTCATCCACTGGAGCAACGCCGCGCCCTGGAACAATACGCCGAACTTTTTGCGCATGCGCCGCAAGCCAGCCTGCGCCTGCATCGTGATCGATTCCCCGTCGATGAAGACCTCGCCGGAATCGGGGCTCATCAGCCGGATCATGTGCTTGAGCGTGACGCTCTTGCCCGCGCCGGACAGCCCCACGATGACCACCGTTTCGCCGGCGTCGACTTCAAAACTGATATCGTCCAGCACCTTCTTGCCTCCCAGTTCCTTGGTGATATTTTCGAAGCGGATCATAGGTAGAACAACCTCGTAATCATGTAGCCCACCACCAGAATCACCAGGAAGGAAATGATGACGGCCCGGCGCGTGGCGCGGCCCACGCCGACGGCCCCGTCCCGCGTGATAAAGCCCTGGTGGCATGCCACCGTAGTAATAATGATCCCGAAGATATAGGCCTTGAACAAGCCCACATATAAATCCTTGTTCGTGGCAAACTCCGTGGCGTTGTCCATATAGGCCGGCACCGAAACCCCCAGCTGCGTGGTGCCGACCACAGCCCCGCCGAGAATGCCGAGCACATTGGTGTATACCGTCAGAACCGGCATCATGACCGTCAAGGCCACGAGGCGCGGCATCACCAGAAAGCGGTACGGATTGATGGACATCACTTCCAGCGCGGCAATCTCCTCCGACACCGCCATCGTGCCAATCTGCGCCGCGATGGCCGACCCGACGCTGGCCGCAATGATCAATCCGGTCATGAACGGTCCCATTTCCCGGATCATCGTGATGGCCACGGCCGAGCCGATATAGACCTCCTGCCCGTAGTCGCGCAGGGTCAGGCCGGTTTGCAAGGCCAGGATCATCCCGGTGAAAAGGGCCACAACGGTAATCACCGCCAAGCTCTTGATCCCGGTGATGTACAACTGCAGGGCCACATCATGCCGGTTGCGTTTGCTGCCGGCATACCGGATGAAATAGGTTGCTTCGAGCAGCATGAACAGCGCACGGCCCGCGTGGCCGAACAACTGCAAGATCCGTTCGCCCAGGCGTTGAGCCGAGACCGCCGGATAGGTGAAGTAGTCTGTCATGATCTTCAGAATAGCTAACCCTCCCCACCGAACCACATGAACAGGAAGCGGTAGCGGCGACTGTCGGCTGTCTTTCTATAACCTGCTAGCCCTTTGAGTAAAGACCATTCAAACGCATCCTCGCTCTTCGCCTGCCGATACAGGCCCCACAAAAGGTGGTGGCCGGTTGCGCCCGCGGCGGTCTCCCGTTTATACAGCGTCCAATAGGGGGCCCAGTTGCGCTCGATGCCTGGAGTATGCCGCATCGGCCAAAGCTCCAGCAGCCGGAACCGAGACTGGTCCTGCTTGCGCTCCCAGCTCATCAACGGCCAGAGCTTCCAATAGCGGGCCGCCACATCGCCCACCTCATACCCCATCGTCGGCTTGGTCACCACCTCCGATTCCGTTACAAAGATCGGCGCGACCACCTTCCGATGCTCAATATGATGGGTATATTCCGCTTGGTTGTTCCAGAACAACGGCCACAGCCAATATTGCCGCGTCAACGTCCCGAACTTTTTTTTGCCGTAGATCGGCCAGAAGATCCGCTTATACATTTTGCCGCCCGCCAACTGGATGAAGGGCCACGGCGCATGGACAATCCACTGCTCGTCGCTGGTGGAGTAGCGAATGAACGGAGCCGCCAACCAATAATTGGATGCCCGCTGGGTTTTAATGTGTCCATAGATCGGAACGACAATAAACCCGCCGCCCGGATTGCGCTCGTTGGTATACTCCACCGAATGATAGATCGGCCACAGCACAAACTTTTTGCGGAACGTCCCCTTCAGCTCCGCCCGGCCGTAGAGCGGCCAGACCCGCAGGCGGTCCACCTTGTCGCCTTTGCTTTTTGAAAAGATGGGCCACAGCACCGTCGTCGTATTCACTTCGTTGATGCGCGTTTTGACATAGAGCGGAAACAGCGCAAACGTGATTTCATCGCGCCCTAAAAACTCGTGGATGGTCCCGCCGAACGGAAACAGCGCAAAATAACCATCGCCCTGCGCATCCACCCCCTGGAAATAAAAAGGCAGCACCCACCTGCGATGCCGTTCGTCCGCGCTGGAAAAATCATTCGAAAAGCCAAAGAACAGGAAGCGGCTGTATTGCTCGTCCTTGAAACTCTTGCGGGTGTAGAGCGGCCAAAGGAAGTCGCTCCGCGCGCGCTCATGCGCCGGTTCCACGCTCCGCGAATAGAACGGCCGAACCGCCAGGAACTCCGTTCCGTTCGGGGCCGTTGCCTGCTCAAAAAACGGGTCGCCGTCGAACCCGGCAAATGCATCCGAAGCAATGAGCAACGCCAAGCTGGCCAGCAACCACCTCATTCATACCTCAGCGCGTCGACGGGTTCCATCTTGGCCGCGCGCATGGCCGGCACCAACCCGGCCAGGGTGCAGAAGACCAGCACCAGACCGCACACAATCGCCACATCCGTGCCGGTGGTATGCGAGGGCAACCGGCTGAGCTGGTAGAGTTCCGGCGGAAGCAGTTCGAGGTTGAACTCGCTCGACATGAACATCAGCAGCTCGTTGCGGTATTTCAGCACCAGCATCGCCAGCCCGACCCCGAGCAGGTTGCCGACAATCCCCTGCACCAAGCCCATCCAGAAAAAGATACCCGTAATGCCGCCATTGCCAAAGCCGAGCGACTTCAGCAATCCGATCTCCCGCGTCTTTTGGACCGTCAGCGTAATCAAGGTGTTGGTGATGCTGAACGCCGCGACCAGCGCCACAAAGGCCAGCAGGAAAAACATCATGTTTTTTTCCACATGCAGCGCGGCGAAGATCTGGCTATGCATCTCCATCCACGTGCGCGGGAAATAGCCGCGGCCCAGCGCTTCATGAATGTGCATGGCGGCAACGGCCGCCATCATGGGATTCTCGAGCATCACCTGCACCGAATGAACGCCCTGCTCCAGGTTGTAGAGCGACCGGGCGGTTTCCAGCGAAGTGAAGGCAAAGCCGACGTCGTATTCGTACATGCCCACATGGAACACCCCCGAAACCGTCAACTCTTCCGGCAGGCGGATTTCATCCACCGCCGCAAAACTCTGCGGCGAATACACCGTCAGCTTATCGCCGACCCAGATATCCAAGCGGTTGGCCAAATCACTGCCCACCACGATCTGGTCGTCCTCCACCGAGAACGTCCCGGCAATGATATGCCCCGGAACCTGGCTGACCGCCGACTCATACTTCGGATCGACCCCGCGCAGGATCGGCGTATGCACCCGTTCATCGATCTGGATCAACACCAAGCCTTCCACGCTCGGCGCCACCCCTTTCACGCCCTCCACCTGCGCCACTTTTTCCAGCACCGTGTCGGGGTCGTCGATAATGCCGCCCTGCTGGACAATGCTGATGTGCGCGTTGAAGCCCAGAATCTTGTCGCGCCATACCTCGTCGAACCCGGTCATCACCGACAGCACCACAATCAACACGGCCACGCCGATCGTTACACCCAGCATCGAGATCAGCGTCACGGCGGAAATGAACGATCGCCTGGGCTTCAGATACTTGAAGGCCAGAAAAAGGGAAAAGGGCAGCTTCATTTATTCTCCAACTAAATTAGTGACGTATTTTGTCAAACCCTGACGATAATTCAACTTTTTACAGCAGGTGTGTGTCATTTAGGAGGCCCCCATGAATGCAGCTGCTCATTTGATTCACCCGACCCACTGCTTCTGCCAAATACCGGACCAGGAGCTGCGCCCCTGGGTCGACAAACGATACCGGGAACACTATTCCACCATCGAACTGCCCAACTCAACCGACGACCCCCATGAAAAGGAACTCATCAGCATCGTCGCCCTGCTCGATGTCGACGAGCAGTCGATGCTGCAGATGATGGGACAGGTGGATTTGCCCGAGCACCACCTGATCCACTGCCGGGCCAACGTGAAAAAGATGCTGGGGCTTTAAGCCTTCAGTCCGAGCTTCGAGCGGTAGAACGCCAACTCGGCGATGGAGGCCTTGATGTCAAAAAGCGCATCGTGGGCGTTGGCCGCGGCGAGCCCGCCGCCGGGGAAATACTGGTTCAGTAACGCCACATCTTCCTTATCGAAAGCTTCCTGGACGGCCCAATCCTGCCACTGAATCTTGAGGGTGGACACGTCGAGTAAGCGATAGTGCAGCCGCCGGTTAAACTGCGGCAGAAACCGGCGCATCAAAAACCAGTCGTTATGCACACTATTCCCGGCGAGGACGGGCCGTTCGGAAACATCCTCGTTCGGCGGCCCGCAATACCGGTCGAGCAAGGCGGCCATTTGGCGGTCGGCCTCTTCAATGGAGACCGCTTCGTTCGAGCGGCATTTTTCCACGAGGCCGGAAAGATTTTCGGCCACCCACGGGCTAAGCGAACCGTCCGCTTCGAGGCGAATGCATAGATTGAGGTCGGCTTCGGGCGGCGTCAGGCGCTGAAGGTTGGGATCCGTGATAATCACCGCCACTTGAAGCAGGCGGGCTTGGTCCAGTTCGAGGGAGGTGAATTCGGCATCGAACCACACGTACGCGGATGTTTTCTTCAGTTCCTGTTCACTCATGCAGCAGAGTGAATCATAGATGAACACGAATGAACACCGATAAAAGAAAAGGACGGGGATTGGCCCGTCCTCAACCATACAACATCAGTGTATATCCGTGTTCATCGGGGATTCTTATTCTTTGATGATGTGGTAGGTATCGAGGGCGATCACGAGTTCCTCGTTGGTGTGGATCTTGAGCGCGGCAACCTTTGAGTCGTCGGTGGAAAAAAGGGTTTCGCCGGCCTCGTTGCGCGGGTCGTCCACCTTCAAGCCGATGAAGCCGAAGTTTTCGAGAATCGCCTTGCGCAACATCGGGCTGTTTTCCCCCACCCCGGCGGTAAAGACAATGCCATCGACCCCGTTCATCGCCGCAATGTAGCCGCCGATAAACTTCTGGATACGGTAGCAGAACATCTCAATGCCTTCGATGCAGTTCGGATCGCCCGCGGCGGCCGCTTCCACCACATCGCGCATATCGCTTTTCCCCGTCACGGCCAGTAGGCCCCCCTGCTTATTCATCAGGGCGCTGACCTGATCCGGGGTGAGCTCCTGCGACTCCATGATATGGAGCGGAACATAGGGATCAAGCGTGCCGGAACGGGTCCCCATCATGATACCGTCGAGCGGCGTGAAGCCCATGGAGGTATCGACCGATTTGCCCTCCTTGAACGCCGTGATCGATCCGCCGTTGCCCAGATGGCAGGTGATGAGCTTAAGTTCTGCCAGCGGCTTGCCCAGCTCCTCAGCCGCCTTTTGCGCCACATAGCCATGGGACGTGCCGTGGAAGCCGTACTTGCGGATCTTATAGTTGGTGTATTGGATGCGCGGCAGGGCATACATGTAAGCCTTCTTGGGCATGCTCTGGTGGATGGCGGTGTCGAATACGGCGACCTGCGGAATATCGGGCAGGAGCGAAGCCATGGCCTTGATCCCCATCAGGTTGGGCGGGTTGTGCAGCGGGGCCAACATCGAGTTGCGCTCGATGGCCTTGATCACCGGCCGGTCAATCAGTACGGAGCGGGAAAAATCCTCGCCGCCATGCACCACGCGATGCCCAATGCCCCTCAATTCCCCAAGGCTGTCCAGCACCCCTTGCTCGCTTTCCAGCAACACCTTTAGAATCTCATCGACCGCGGTCTTGTGATCCGGCAGGTCGATAAACTGGCGATCCTTGCCGTAGCCGATGCACTGCCGGACCAGGGTCGAACCCGATATGCCGATGCGGTCGGCCTGTCCTTCGCAGAGGGCGGAAAAATAGTGGGTTTCCTCGTTAACCTCATACAGCTTGAACTTTAATGAGGACGAGCCGGAGTTGAGTACCAAAATCTTCATGATGCAACTTCCTTAAAATCAATCACGGGCGGCCTGAAGGGCGGTCAGCGCCACGGTGCCGACAATATCTTCCATATAACATCCGCGCGAAAGGTCGTTGACCGGCTTGTTCAAACCCTGCAAGACCGGGCCGTAGGCTCCCGCCCCAGCCAGGCGCTGGACCAGCTTGTAGCCAATGTTCGCGGCATTGAGGTCGGGGAAAATCAGCACGCGGGCTTCGCCGCCGAGCTCGCTGCCGGGCGCCTTCGTTTGCGCAATGCCCGGCACAAGGGCGGCATCGGCCTGCAATTCACCATCGATAACAATGCCCTGGCCGGCAAATTCCGCGGCCACTTTTTTCCGGGCCAGTTCGACGGCGGCGGAAATCTTTTCGACCATTTCGCCCGTGCCGGATCCGTAGGTCGAATAGGAAAGCAGGGCCACCTTCGGCGGGATGCCATAGGCCAGGGCCGAAACCGCACTATCCACCGCAATGTCGGCCAGTTGCTCGGCCGTGGGATTTTCAACCAGGGCGCAGTCGGAAAAGATATAGGTCGTGTCGTTCACATCCATGATGAAGAAGCTCGAAACGGTCGCTCCCTTTTTCGCGGATTTAATGATCTGCAGCGCCGGCCGAACCGTATCGGCGGTGGAGTGCGCCGCGCCCGAAACCAACCCGTCGGCATCGCCGGACTGCATGATCATCATGCCGAAATAGTTGACCTGCTTGAGCGTTTCAAGGGCTTGTTCGGGCGTGATGCCCTTGGCCTTGCGCAGTTCGTAGAAGGCCGAGGCATATTCTTCGAGCTTATCGGACGTTTCCGGATTGATGACTGTAATGCCGGCGAGCGGGTAGTTCCGTTCGGCAAACCAACCGGAAATCGACGGCTCATTGCCCAGCAGGGTGATGGAGGCGATGCCTTCCTGATTAATGATGTTGGCCGCTTCGAGTACACGTTCATCGCTGCCTTCGGGTAGTACGATGTTGCGCTGTTTAACCTTTGCTGCATCAATGATTTGCTGAATAAATGCGCTTCTGACCATGGGCCTATTTCCCCTGTTTTGATGATTCCCGCATCCCCTATTTTGCAAAAATCCCCGCCAAACTAGCACCTGCCTGTTTTACCGCAATCCAAATCAATAAAATGTTCGCCGGTGCATCGCTTCACCCCAGCCCGCACCCGAATCATTTCGGATGGCCTCTAAATACCCACATAAACCAGCCGGCCGCCGAACGGCGAATTACGCTTTTACAGGCCTAAAAAGAAAAAACCCCGCAGCCTGTTCAGGCGACGGGGTTTGGGCATCGGTTCGCGCAAGCGAACTATTCAGCCGCTGTAGCGTCCTCGGCTTCGGCAACCGGGGCAGAAATGGTATCGACCCATTCCAGCAACACCATTTCCGAGCTGTCGGACATGCGGCGGCCCAGCTTGATGATGCGGGTGTAGCCACCGGCACGATCCGCGAAGGCCGGAGCAACGGTATCGAAGAGTTCCTTAACGGAATGCTGTTGTTTCAGCGTTGCAATCGCCTGGCGGCGGTTGGCCAGCGAACCCTTCTTGCCCAGCGTGACCATTTTGTCAGCCAGGCAGCGAGCGGCCCGCGCCTTCTGCAACGTGGTTTTGATGCGTTTGTTGTCGATCAAGGCGCAAACCAGATTGGCGAGCAATTCGTTGCGATGCGCGCTGGTACGGCCCAGTTTAACTGTTTTTTTACGGTGTCTCATTGTTCAAACCTCTGAATTATTTTCAACCTAAGTCTTCGGAAATAGATACCTTGAGCAGGTCGATGTCGAAGGTCATGCCGAGGCTGAGCCCCATTTCCTGAATCTTCGCTTTGATTTCGTTGAGCGACTTCTTACCGAAGTTGCGGTATTTCAGCATTTCGGCTTCGGTCTTCTGCGCCAGTTCGCCAACGGTCGTGATGTTGGCGTTGTTCAGGCAGTTCGCCGCACGAACGCTTAGTTCAATTTCGTTTACACTGATGTTCAGCTTCTTGCGCAGTTCTTCCTTCTCGAGGTCGATTTGCTTTTCGCTTTCTTCGAACTCGATCAGGTCTTTGTCGTAGTTAACGAAGACGTCGAGGTGGTGGCGCAGGATCGCGGCAGACATGGTCAATGCATCATCCGGTGTGACGCGGCCGTCCGTCCAGATTTCAATCACCAGTTTGTCATAGTCGGTCCGACGACCCACGCGGGTGTCTTCAACCGAATACTTGACGCGCCGAACCGGCGAGAAGAGACAGTCGATCGGAATCAGGCCGATTTTCTGGTTTTCCGTCTTGTTGACTTCGGCCGGACAGTAGCCACGTCCCACACGCAATTCCATGGTGGCGTCGAAAACGCCGCCTTCGGCCAAGGTGCAGATGACGAAATCAGGATTGAGCACATCGATGGAGTCCGGGGCCTGGATGTCGCCGGCAGTCACTTCGCCGGGGCCTTCGACCTTGATGGTAATCGTCTGCGGATCGCGATTATAGCTCTTGAAGAGGAGCTGCTTGATGTTCAGAACCACTTCCGTTACATCTTCCACCACGCCGTCCAGGCTGCAGAATTCGTGGGGCGCGCCCTTGATCTTAATAGAAGAAACCGCGGTACCTTCCAGCGAGGAAAGCAATACACGGCGGAGCGAGTTGCCCATCGTGCGGCCATAGCCGCCTTCAAAAGGTTCCGCGTAGAATTTTCCATAGGTGTCGGTGGAAACCGAATCATCCTTGGAAAGCTGTTTCGGCATTTCGAAACGTCCGAGTCTTGTGGCCATTATTTTATCCTCCCAGAACCAGGCATTAACCGGCTCATATGGTGTGTTGTTGGTTAACCGTACCGTTTAGACGCGACGCCGTTTAGGCGGGCGGCATCCGTTATGCGGGATGGCGGTAGTATCTTTGATCGTGGTAATCGTCAGGCCGGCAGCCTGAATGGCGCGCACGGCCGACTCCCGACCGGCACCCGGGCCCTGAACGCGAACTTCGACTTCCGACATGCCGTGGCCGATGGCTCCGCGAGCGGCTTCCTGTGCAACGGTGGTTGCGGCAAAGGCCGTGCTTTTACGCGATCCCTTGAAGTTGCACCGGCCGGCGCTGCTCCAGGAAACCACATTACCGCGCATGTCGGTGATGGAGACGATGGTGTTGTTGAACGTGGTCTTCACGAAGGCAATGCCGAACGGAACGTTCTTGGACCCTTTGCGACGCTTGATCGGCTCGATCTTTTCGTCGGCCAGCAGGTCGGCGGCGGTCGGCAGCCGGGACTTCCGTTCTTCGGTTTTTTCCTCCGCGGCAACGGCGGCGGGGGTCGACTTTTCGACAGCAGCGGCGGGGGCCGGCTTTTCGGCGGCGGCCGCAGGCGCGGCTTCTTTCGCTACGGCTTCTTCTACTTCAACTTTTTCTTCTGACATGGGAATATCCTTCTTTAATCAGTGGCTTACTTGCCAGACTTAACAGCCGCACGCGCTTCCTTACCGCGGACGATACCGACGGTCCGCTTGGAGCCCTTGCGGGTACGGGCATTGGTCTTGGTGCGCTGTCCGCGAACCGGCAATCCACGGCGATGGCGGATCCCGCGATAGGATCCGATGGAAATGAGGCGGCGAATGTTGCCGGAAATTTCGCGGCGCAGGTCCCCCTCAATGCGATAGTCGGACTGCAGGACCGCAACCAAACGCTGAATATCTGCGTCCGTCAGATCATCCGCTTTCTTGGCGGGATCCAGTTGGGCCTTTTCAATCACCTCCTGGGCGGCCGTGGGACCGATTCCATAGATGTAACGTAAGGCATATGGCAGCCTTTTTCTTCCGGGAATGTCTATACCGAGTACACGTGGCATTTAATAAACTCCTTGATTAGCCCTGGCGTTGCTTGTGGCGAGGGTTGGTGCAAATGATGCGAACCACACCTTTGCGCCTGATTACTTTACACTGTTCACACATTCTTTTTACTGAAGCTCTTACTTTCATCTGATTGCTCCTGGTCTAACACCAAACGCCCCTTCGACATATCATAGGGCGACATTTCAACAATAATAGCGGCTCCGATTCCCGGAACCTTAAAACCTTTATCCCTTCGTCGTGAAAATGCGACGAAACGGTGCCCATTACGCAGTTCTGCATTAAAAGCGTTGCTGTCTATCACAGATATCAAACGGGCGTCTAGTAAATTTGATTCTTTTTTATCCGTCATCCATCCAATTCTGGCACGGTCAGGATCTCCACCTTCTCCTTGCCGACCGCAATGGTATGCTCGAAATGGGCGGACGGAAGGCGATCTTTCGTCACTACCGTCCAGCCATCGTTCAGCATTTCCGTTTGATGGACCCCTAAATTAATCATGGGCTCGATGGCAAAGGTCATGCCTGCCTTGAGCACCGGACCCCGGCCGGCCGGTCCATAATTCGGGATTTGCGGATCCTCATGTAGCTCCCGCCCAATGCCGTGGCCCACAAAGTCGCGCACCACGGAAAACCCAGCCGCTTCCGCCACCACTTGAACCGCATTGGAAATATCGGACAGGCGGTTGCCCTCAACCGCCTTGGAAATTCCAGCGTGCAGCGATTCCTTCGTCACATCCAGCAACCGCTGCCATTCGGGATCGATTTCGCCCGCAGCAACGGTCATTGCCGTATCACCAACGAATCCACCGTAGACCAGCCCAAAGTCGATGCTTACGATATCGCCCTCGCGGATCACCCGGCGACCGGGCACTCCGTGCACCACTTCTTCGTTCACCGACGAGCAAATATGCCCTGAAAACCCATGGTAGCCATAGAACGCACAGCTGCCCTCCGCTTGGCGGGCGAGCTCCGCCGCATAGTCATCCAGTTCCTTCGTGGTAACACCCGGTGCCACCTTGGAGGCCACCTTATGAAGGATGGTCGCGGTTTTTTTTGCGCTAATGCGCATCGCCGCCAGTTCAGCTGGTTTTTTAACGATAATCATACCAAGACTATCCTACCGTTTCAGCGACTACTTTTCGTACCGCATCGATGCTACGGTTCGCATCGACGCGTTGAACTAAATTCTTGTCATCGTAGAAGCGGACCAGCGGCGCCGTCTGTTCGGCATAGATATCCAGCCGTTTCTGAACCGTTTCCGCCTTGTCATCCGGGCGTTGCTGCAGGTCGCATCCATCGCGATCGCACACATTGCCGGCACTGGGCGGATTGTAGGTCACGTGATACACCGTCCCGCACGTGACGCAGGTCCGACGGCCGGACAACCGCTCAACGACCACAGAATCCGGACAATCCAGTAAAATCACATCCGAAATCGAGCCCGCCAAGGTTTCAAAAAGCTCGTCCAGCTTTTGGGCTTGCTCCAGATTGCGCGGGAAACCATCAAACAGGAAGTTCTGCTCCGGCGCGGCGCTTTCCAGCAGGCGGCGAATCATGCCGACAACCACGTTATCCGGCACGAAACTGCCGCTATCAATGATCTTCTTGGCCTCAAGGCCCAACGGGGTTGCAAGCCGGATTTGCTCGCGCAGCATTTCCCCGGTGGAGATATGCGTATAGCCCTTCTCCACCAACGTTTCGGCAACGGTGCCTTTGCCGGCACCGGGCGGTCCTAATAAAACGACCGCGTTCATCGTTGGCCGCGCAGCTTACCCTTTTTTAGGAAGCCATCGTAGTGGCGCATGAGCAAATGCGATTCAATCTGACGCATGGTGTCGAGCATCACCCCAACGATGATCAGCAAGCTCGTACCGCCAAAGAAGGAGGACACGATGAATGGAATGCTGAACTGCGACGTCATAATATTCGGCATGACGGCGATAAGCGTCAGGAAAATAGCGCCCGCCAAGGTCAAACGGGTCATGGTGCGGTCCAAATAATCGGCGGTCGGGCGGCCGGGCCGAATGCCGGGAATATATCCGCCACGCTTCTTCAAGTCGTCGGCAATCTGGATCGGATTAAACTGAGTCGCTACCCAGAAGTAGGAGAAGAACAGAATCATCAACCCATAGAAGAAGAGATACCACCCCGAAGTCGGGAAGGAATAGGCCCATTCACGGGCCGCCTGGAAGGGCAGGTAATCCGCCAGCATGGTGGGGATGCCCAGAATCGCCATGGCGAAGATGATCGGCATAACGCCGGAATAGTTCACGCGCAAAGGCAGATGCTGTGTTCCGCCCTGCATCATTTTGCGGCCCACCATGCGCTTGGCAAATTGCACGGGTACCTTTTGCGTCGCTTGGGTCACGGCGACCACCCCTAAGGTGACGAAGAAGATGAGCGCAATCAGCAAGACCAAATGGAAAATTCCGATTTCCGCGATTCCATCCACCGGGCGCAACTTATCGGCCAGCGTTTTTATCGCGATCGGCAGGCTGTTGAGGATGTTGACGGTAATGATTAACGAAATCCCGTTGCCAATGCCGCGGTCGGTGATTTGTTCACCAATCCACATCAGCAAGAGCGTGCCCGTCAGAATCGACATCACGGACAATAGGATGAAACCCAATCCGGGAATCCGCACCACCTCGGCAGGAATGCCAAAATAACGGCCGGACTGCAAAGCCGTCGCCATGGCCAAACCTTGAACCAGACACAACGCCACGGTCAGGTAGCGGGTGTATTGGGTGATCTTTTGGCGGCCAACGTCCCCTTCGCGCGACAACCGCGCCAGATGCGGAATCACCGCGGTCATCAACTGAATGATGATCGAGGCACTGATGTAGGGCATGATCCCCAACGATCCAATCGAACATTGGAGCAGTGCCCCCCCGCTGAACAGGTTGAACATGCCAAGCAGTCCCCCCTCGGCAGAGCCCTGCTGCTCGAAGAATGCGCGTATGCTAACGGCATCAACGCCCGGCAACGGAACCGCCGCGATCAGCCGGCAGATGAAAATAAGTCCGAACGTAAAAAGGATACGCTGCCGGAGTTCAGTAATCTTGAAGGTGTTTACGAAGGCAGAAAGCATGGCGAGGCGGCCTTTCAGTATTTAGATGGTTTCGCAAGTGCCGCCGGCGGCTTCGATCTTTTCCTTGGCCGAAGCAGAAAAAGCATTGGCCTTGACCGTCAGTTTCTTATCCAAACTGCCATTGCCCAAAATCTTAACCCCATCGAAGCGCCCATTGACGAATCCCGCCTGGGTCAACAATTCAACGGTCACCTCGGTGCCCTCGGCAAAGCCCGAAAGAACGTCCAGATTGACCGGAAGAATGGTCTTGCGGGTAAAGTTGCTGAAGCCCCGTTTCGGCAGCTTCCGCACGAGCGGCATCTGGCCACCTTCGAACAACGGCTTGTGAGTGGAACCGGCACGCGACATCTGGCCCTTGTGGCCACGTCCCGCGGTTTTACCTTTGCCGGATGCGCGACCCCGACCCACACGGATCCTCCGGTGCTTGGATCCTACAGCTGTCTGCAATGAATGCAAATCCATGATACTATCCTCTACTAAATTTTATCCCTTGCGCATCGCAAGAGCTTCTTCCTTGGACCGTAGCTGACCCAAGGCAACCAAAGTTGCTTTTGTAACATTCAGGGGATTGTTACTTCCGAGTGATTTTGCCAGTACATCGCGAATCCCTGCGAGCTCCAATACGGCACGGCATGGGCCGCCGGCAATAATTCCTGTACCCTTGGAGGCCGGACGAATCAAAACCCGTGCGCCACTGAACTTGCCAAGGGCATCGTGCGGCAGCGTGGTGCCCCGCATGGTGACGACCTGCAGGTTGCGCTTGGCGGACTCGCCAGCCTTGCGGATGGCTTCAGCCACTTCCGCCGCCTTGCCGAGACCATAGCCGACGCGACCCTTGCGATCACCCACAACGACCAGTGCGCCAAAGCTGAACCGACGTCCACCTTTAACCACTTTAGAGTTGCGGTTGATATGGACCACGCGCTCTTCGAATTCCGGGTTCGCTTTGAATCCCTGCCGATCTGCAGGTTTCCGGCGCCCCCGATTGCGTTCTTTACGTTCATCTGCCATGTAGGACACTCCTTAAATTGCCTAGAATTTTAGACCTGCTTCGCGGGCGCTGTCGGCCAGCGTCTTTAAATTCGCCCCAAAGGCGAAGCCGCCCCGGTCGAACACGACGGTTTCAATACCTTTGCTCTTCGCCAGCTCGGCGGCCTTGGCCCCTAGGGCTTTGGCGGCCTTGGCGTTCTTGCCAGTCGACGCAGCGCCCGCCAAGGTCAGGTGTGCATCATCATCGATGAACTGCACCTCAAGCCGCTTGTTGGAGCGGAACACCGCCATGCGCGGCCGTTCGGCCGTGCCACGAACCTTGTTGCGCACCCGAAAGTGGCGCCGAATTCTTAGATCTTTTTTTGATTTCGTACTCATGGTTATGCAACCGCCTTACCTTCTTTGCGGCGAATCTTCTCATCCGAGTAGCGTACGCCCTTGCCTTTGTACGGTTCAGCCGGCGAGTAGTCGCGGATACGCGCGGCAACCTGGCCGACCAGCTGTTTGTCAATTCCTTCTACCGTCACGGACGTGCCGCTCTGGACTTCAACCTTGATGCCCTCGGGAATCGCGTAGTTGATATCGTGCGAAAAGCCGAGCGAGAGCTGAATATCCTGGCCCTTCATCTGCGCCTTGTAGCCTACGCCCTCGATCAAAAGTTGCTTCTTATAGCCTTGGCTGACGCCAATCACCATATTGTTAATGGTGCTGCGCACCGTGCCAAACATGGCCTTCCCGAACTTGGATGCGTCGGCACGGGAAACCTCAACAGAGGTCTCCTCCGCTTTAACCGCAATACATTTCGGAACCGTAAAGGCGATTTCGCCTTTGGCGCCTTTCACAGTGACGGTCTGTCCGGCGACATCCACCGTAACCCCACTGGGAATCGAAACTGGTTGTTTTCCTATTCTAGACATAACTAAACCCCGTTTTCCTACCAGACGTAGCAGAGGACTTCGCCTCCGACATGCTGTTTTCTGGCTTCTTCGTCGGTCATCACACCTGAAGAAGTGCTCAAAATGGCCAAGCCGATTCCTCCCAATACGCGCGGAACTTCGTCCGAGGAGACATACTTGCGGCAGCTGGGCTTGCTGATGCGGCGCAAGCCCTGGATGACCGGTTCCCGGTCCGCCGTGAACTTTAAGAAAACGCACAACGTACTTTTGCCGTCGTCGTTTTCCATCGTGTAGTCCTTGATGAAACCTTCCGCCTTCAGCAGGCGAGCCAGTTCGCTCTTCATCTTGGAATGAGGCATACGAACCTCTTTCTTTTCCGCCATGTTCGCGTTGCGAATGCGGGTCAACATATCAGCAATTGGATCGGATAAAACCATCTTAGTACCTTCGTTACTTACTTGCTTGTTGCAAACGGCATACCCATCAGCGTCAGCAAATCCTTGGCTTCATCGTCAGATTTAGCCGAGGTCACAAACGTAATGTCCATACCATGCACTTTTTTCACATTATCGGGATCGATTTCCGGGAACACGGTCTGCTCTTCCAGCCCCATCGAATAGTTGCCCTGGCCATCAAACGAATTGCCGGGAATACCGCGAAAGTCGCGGATGCGGGGCAACGTGGCATTAACCAGACGATCCATGAATTCATACATACGGTCACCACGCAGTGTAACCTTTGCGCCGATGGACATGCCTTCGCGCAGCTTAAAGTTGGAAACACTTATCTTTGCCTTGGTCAAAACCGCTCGCTGCCCGGTGATTCGGCCGAGATCATCGGCCAGGGCCTGCAGCGTGTCGCGGTCGTTGTTAACCGAGACACACAGGTTCAACACAATCTTATTGATTGCCGGAACCTGCATCTTGTTCCCGTAACCCTGGCTCTTCATCAGCGCCGGAGTTACGACATCCTTGTATTTGCTCTTCATTGTCGGGATCATCGAACCCATCCTCCAAAATTCATGTTCCTAAAAGGAACCGTTAGCTGGACACCTTCAAGTTGGAAATCGCGATCGGGGCTTCCTTTTCCACGATTCCACCCTGCGGGTTGTCCTCAGTCTTTTGCATGTGTTTCTTCACAAAATTCACTCCCTCTACCAGCGCGCGGCCGGTTTGCGGAATGATTTGAAGCACCTTACCGGTCTTGCCTTTGTCATCTCCGGCAATCACGACGACAGCGTCGCCCTTCTTGATGTGGCATTTTACTTTGCTCATATCATACTCCTAGCGGCTACAGCACTTCCGGGGCAAGCGACACAACCTTCATGAAATCATTTTCGCGCAATTCCCGGGCCACGGGGCCAAAGATACGGGTGCCACGCGGGTTCCCGTTATCATCAAGAATCACTGCGGCATTGCCGTCAAAACGAAGGCAGGATCCATCGGCGCGGCGAATCGTGTTCTTTGTGCGAACGACAACCGCTTTGCACAAATCACCCTTCTTCACCATGCCGTTCGGCTGTGCTTCCTTGACTGTTACCCGGATAACGTCGCCGACCCGCGCAAATTTGCGCTTGGTGCCCAGCACGCGGATGCACATCACACTGCGTGCCCCCGAGTTATCCGCCACTTTTAAACGTGTTTGTACCTGAATCATCGAATAAGTCCCTATTTGGCCGATGCTGAAATAATATCTACCAGGCGCCAGCGTTTCAGGCGGCTGAGCGGACGCGTTTCCATCACACGAACCATGTCGCCCACCTTCGCGCGATTGTCTTCGTCATGCGCATGAATCTTCTTTGAACTGCGAATTTCCTTCCCATAGAGGGGATGGCGAACACGGCGCTCAATCAAGACCACAATGGTCTTGTCGGCCTTATCGCTGCAAACGCGGCCTTCGCGCGTTTTTCTGATATGTCGTTTAGCCTCTGCCATTTTTTAACCCTCTACCTTCTTCGCGTTCTGGATGGTTCTGATGCGGGCAACGCTGCGCCGCAATTCCTTGATGCGGGATGGATTTTCAAGCTGTCCGGCAACCTGCTGAACCTGCAGATTGAACTGCTCTTTCTTGACATCCACCAGCTGTTGTTCCAGCTCTTCCATCGTCATTTCTTTAAGATCATTTACTTTCATAGCAAATCCTATGGACTAGTCGTGGGTGTGGCGCTGAACAAAACGAACGCGAACGGGCAGTTTGGTAGCCGCCAGGCGCAGGCATTCCTTCGCCAGCACTTCCGGAACCCCATCCAGTTCGAAAAGCATTGTTCCGGGTTTGATAACGGCCACCCAACTATCGACGGCACCCTTACCCTTACCCATACGCACTTCCAACGGTTTCTTTGTAATCGGTTTATTCGGGAAAATGCGGATCCACAGCTTCCCTTTACGTTTCATGGCACGGTTGGCTGCAACACGGCACGCTTCGATCTGAATCGCACTGATCCATCCACGTTCCAACGACTGCAGGCCGTACTCCCCATAGGCCAGCGTGTTGCCCGTATGGGCCAGACCGCTACGCGATCCCCGCTGAACCTTCCTAAATTTCACTCTCTTTGGCATTAAAGGCATGGCTAAACTCCTAAGCTTTCGTTTCGGCGTCCTTGCAGATCCACACCTTAATACCGATGAGGCCCGCTACCGTTTTTGCTTCGGCGGTTCCGTAGTCAATGTTCGCACGCATCGTGTGCAACGGAACCCGGCCGTCCTTATAGCTTTCCGAACGGGCGATTTCCGCTCCGCCCAGGCGGCCGCCCGCCAGAATCTTGATGCCGTTGGCACCATTATCCATCGCAATTTGGATGGCGCGCTTCATGGCCCGGCGATGGGAAACACGGCGTTCAAGCTGCATGGCAATACTCACGGCAACCAGCTGAGCGTCGATATCGGGCTTCTTGATTTCCGCGATCTCGATGTAGATTTCCCTCTTGGTCATCTTGGCGAGCACTTCACGAAGCTTATCGATGTCCTCCCCCTTACGACCAATTACCAACCCGGGACGCGCAGTCTTAATCGTTACACGAATCCGGTTGGCATAGCGTTCAATATAAACATCCGATACCGAGGCGTCTTTCAAACGCACCGTAATCAGCTTGCGGATATCGATATCCTCTTTCAGCAGCTTGCCAAACTCGCGCTTGTCCGCATACCAGCGCGAACGCCAGTCCTTGTTCAATACGAGCCTGAACCCAATTGGATTTACTTTCTGACCCAAAACGGTCTCCTTTCGTCAACTACGCGTTGTCGGTTAAAACTATGGTTATATGGCTGGTCTTCTTCTGGATCGGACTCGCCATACCCCGAGCGCGGGGACGGGAGCGCTTCAACATAGGCCCTCCATCCACTATTGCGCTCTTTACATACAAGCTCTCGACGGACAGTCCCTCGTTGTTCTCGGCATTTGCGATCGCCGACTTCAGGGTCTTGCCAATCTGCAGAGCAGCTTTTCGAGCATTAAACTCGGTAATGCGCAATGCATCGGCGACGGCCAGTCCCTTGATCTCATTTGCCAGATCACGGGCCTTGGTCGGAGACATTCTCACATATTTAGATGTTGCTGACACTTCCATGGTGCACTCACTCTTGGTTTTGTCCACGACGTGTAAAGGGCGGACAGTCTACGAATTTGAATATAAAAATCCAGTACTTCTTCAAACAAAATTAGCGGCTAGCCCTTATCCGTTGCCATACCATGGGTTCTGAAACCACGCGTCGGCGAAAATTCGCCCAGCTTGTGGCCAACCATGTTTTCGGTAACGAAAACCGGAACGAAAACCTTGCCGTTATGAACGTTGAAGGTGTGGCCGACAAACTCCGGCACAATCATGGTGCTGCGGCACCAGGTTTTGATCGGAGTCTTGCGCCCCGAATCATCCAATTTTCTCACCTTCTTCAGCAACTTGCTGTTAACGAAAGGACCTTTTCTCAATGAACGTGCCATAACTACTTCTTCCTCCGCTCAACAATGTACTTGTTGGTTGCTTTATGCTTGTCGCGGGTGCGCTTGCCCTTGGCCAGCAAGCCCCAAGGCGACATCGGATGTCCACCACCGGACGTACGGCCTTCACCACCACCCATCGGGTGGTCAACCGGGTTCATGGCTACACCACGAACGGTCGGGCGGATGCCCAGCCAGCGCTTGCGGCCAGCCTTGCCCATCACGATCTTGTTGTGCTCCACGTTGCCCACGCGGCCAATCGTGGCCAGGCAATTGGTGTGGATCAGGCGAATTTCGCCGGACGGCATCTTAATGTGCGCAAATTTATCCTCGCGGGACATCAGCTGGGCCGAGGTGCCGGCGGAACGAACCAGCTGGGCACCGCGACCGGCGATCAGCTCGATGTTGTGCACGGACGTACCCACCGGAATCTTGCTCAACGGCAACGCGTTGCCGACGGCGGGCTCGGCATCGGGACCGGACATGACGGTAGTGTCAACCATCAAACCGGCCGGTGCAACAATGTAGCGCTTTTCACCGTCTGCATAGTGCAGCAGGGCGATGCGCGCCGAGCGGTTCGGATCGTACTCAATCGAGGCAACCTTGGCCGGAATGCCAAACTTGTCGCGCTTGAAGTCGATGAGGCGATAACGACGTTTATGACCGCCGCCACGATGACGCACCGTAATGCGGCCAGCGCTGTTGCGCCCGGCGTTGCTCTTCTTGGCCTTGACCAAGGAGCGCTCCGGAGACGACTTCGTGATATCAGCGAAGTCGGACAAGACCATGTGCCTACGGCTCGGCGTTGTCGGTTTATGTTTTTTCAAAGGCATTGCAACTAACTCCTTAGATCAGATTAATGCTGTCTTCTTTATGCAAGGTAACAACTGCGCGCTTCCAAGCGGCCGTTGTTCCATATTGGGCAGTGCGTTCGCGCTTTTTCTTGCCTTTTCGGCGCATCGTATTGACGGCCATAACACGGACTTTGAATAGCTCTTCCACTGCCTTCTTAATTTCTACCTTGTTGGCGTTCCGGTCCACGCGGAACAGATACTTATTCTGCTCTTCTGTAAGGCGGGTGCCCTTTTCCGTCAACAAAATCTTCTTGATTACATCAGCTGAATTTTTCATATCGGCAATTCCTTTATGCCAGGCGTTTTTCCAGGGCCGCGATTCCGGCCTTGGTGATGACGACGTTCTTGTAGCGCAGGATCTGGTAGGTGTTCACCAGCTGGGCCGAAACGACTTCAACCTTCGGGATGTTCCGCGAAGCGAGCACCAGGTTGGTGTTGGCTTCCCCAATAATAAACAACGCACCACGATCCAGTCCCAGGTTCTTCAGCACCGCCGAAACCTCTTTGGTTTTCGGTGCGGAAATCGCCAGATCTTCGATCACGGTGATGTCGCCTTGGTCCACCTTGGCGCTGAATGCGCGGCGGAAGGCCAGCTTGGCCACTTTCTTGGAAACTTTCTTTTTATATTTGCGGGGGTGCGGACCGTGGGCCACGGCACCGCCACGCCATACGGGCGACTGCCTGTAACCGGCACGGGCGCGGCCCAGCCCCTTCTGTTTCCAGGGTTTCTTGCCGCTACCGGCCACATTCGACTTGCTCAGCGTTGAGGCCGTTCCAGCGCGCTGATGTGCATTATATGCAACAACCGCTTCGTGGACTGCCTGCTCGCCCCTGTCGAGAACGAGAAGATTATCTGCAACCTCGTAGTCGCCGATGCTCTTTCCTTCAGTATTTTTCAAAGGTACCTTGCTCATGATCTTCCTCGTTTACTTCTTTTTGAGCGCTTCTTTGATGACCACAATGCCGCCGTTCGCGCCGGGCACCGATCCCTTGATCAGAATCAAGTTTTCTTCCGGACGAATCTGAACCACTCTAAGGTTCTGGGTCGTTACACGCTTGTTGCCCATATGGCCGGGCATTTTCTTGCCCTTGAACACGCGGCCAGGGAATTCGCACATACCGATCGAACCGGGACGCCGAAGCCAACCACCACCGTGGCTGGCGCGCCCACCAGCAAAGTTGTAGCGCTTGACCACACCCTGGAAGCCACGACCTTTACCGGTCGCGATAATGTCTACAAAATCAACGCCTTCAAATGTGCTCGCATTGATGACGTCGCCAATCGCAACGTCCTCCGCGCCTTCCACCCGGAATTCGCGGAGCACCTTCTTGGCATCCACTCCAGCTTTGCTGAAGTGACCCTGCGTCGGCTTGTTCACACGCTGTGCCTTCTGGTCGTCATAGCCCAGCTGAATGGCAGCATAGCCATCCTTGTCCATGGTCTTTTGCTGAACCACCACGCACGGACCTGCTTCGATGACTGTGACCGGAACCGCATTACCGGACTCGTCGTAGACGGAAGTCATCCCTAATTTTCTTCCAATTAAACCCTTCATAACGACCCCACTTAAATTTTGATGGTGATATCAACACCAGCAGGTAGGTTAAGCTTCTTCAGTTCGTCGACCGTCTTGATCGTCGGGTCGATGATATCCAACAAACGCTTATGCGTGCGGATTTCGAACTGTTCCATCGATTTCTTATTCACGTGTGGACTTTTGTTCACCGTGAACCGCTCGATCCGAGTCGGCAACGGAATGGGGCCAGCAACGCGGGCACCGGTCCGACGCGCAGTCTCCACGATTTCTGTAGCGGAAATATCGAGCACTTTCTGATCGAACGATTTCAGCCGTATTCTAATACGTTGATTTGTCATAATTTATCTCACCGATTTAAGATAGAATCCTGCAGGGACGCGGGAACCGGTTCAAACGCTTGCGGTTCCATCGTATAACTTGCTCTACCCTTTGTTAACGAACGCAATGTTGTTGCGTATCCAAAAACTTCTGCAAGCGGAACGTCCGCCTGCACTACCTGAATCTTGGCATGGGCCGCGATATCGCGTACCCGGCCGCGGCGGCTGTTTAAATCACCCAGCACGTCGCCGAGATGCGCTTCCGGCGTTTCAATTTCGAGCAGCATGATTGGCTCGAGTAAGGCCGGACTGGCATTCGAAACCGCCGCGCGCAGGGCCATAACCGCCGCGGAGCGGAACGCCATTTCGGTCGATTCGGTTGCATGGGCCTGGCCGCCGACCACCTTTACTTCCGTATCGATAATGGCGTAGTTGCCAAGCACACCGGTCAGCAGCGCATCGGAGATGCCTTCTTCAATGCCTTGGCGAAATTCATTGGGAATAATGCTGGAAGACACATCGAATAGGATGGTATTTCCGCTGCCCTCGGGTTTCGGCGAAATCTGCAGGGTCAGGCGCGCAAAATGGTCGGCGCCACCGATCGTGCGTTCGAAGGTAAAGCTTCCTTCGCCCTGCTTCAGCACGCTTTCGCGATAGGCCACCACCGGCTTGCCGGCATTCGCCTGCACGTTGTATTCGCGCAGAATGCGATCCTTGATGATTTCAAGGTGCAACTCCCCCATGCCCTGGATAATGGTCTGGCCGGTTTCATCGTTAATGCTCGTATGAAACGTCGGATCCTCATCCGCCAGGTCTTTTAGTGCATCCACTAGATGATCCTTGTCGGCCGTGGTCTTTGGCTCGATGGCCATGGAAATAACCGGTTCGGGAAATTCGATGGTTTCGAGCAGCACCGCATCGTTTTCGGCACAAACTGTATCACCGGTGGTGAAAAATTTTTGTCCGGCCATGCCGCCGATTTCGCCGGCATACAAAACGTCCACGTCTTCACGATGATTGGCGTGCAACCGCAACAGGCGTCCAACGCGCTCGCGCTTGCGGGTGCGCGGATTGAAAATGTTCTGCCCCTTCTTCAACTGGCCGGAATAAATGCGCAAGAAGGCCAGTTTTCCGACAAACTTATCGGTGGTCATTTTGAAGACGAGGCCACTCAACGGTTCGAAATCGCCGGCTTCGCGGGAGATCTTTTCTTCGCTCTTTGGAGCCATGCCGGTCACGGCAGGCACATCCAGCGGCGAAGGGAGATATTCAACAACGGCGTCCAGCAGTGGCTGAACCCCTTTGTTTTTCAGCGAGGATCCGCAAAGCACGGGAACCAACTGGTTCGAAATCGTGGTGCGGCGAATCGCGGCAACCAGCAATGCTTCGGAAACATCGGAGTTTTCCATGTAGGCTTCGAGCAGCTCTTCATCAATTTCGGCAACATGCTCGATCAAGGAAGCGCGGGCCTCTTCGGCCTTGGCAGCCAGCTCGGCGGGGATATCGCAATAGTCCACCTTGGCACCCAGGTTGTCTTCGGAAAAGACGATCGCCCGCATTTTGATGAGATCGATCACTCCATGGAAGGTATCGGATTCGCCCCATGGAATCTGGACCGGAACCGCGGCGGCGCCGAGCTTGCTGCGAAGCTCTTCCACAACGCCCTCAAAGTCAGCCCCCATCCGATCCATCTTGTTGACGAATGCCAGGCAGGGCACATTGTACTTCTTGGCTTGGCGCCAAACGGTTTCGGATTGGGGTTGTACCCCACCCACGGCACAGAAAACGCCCACGGCACCATCCAGGATGCGTAGTGAGCGTTCCACTTCCACCGTGAAATCCACGTGGCCGGGGGTGTCGATAATATTGATTTGGCGGTCGTTCCAGTAGCAGGTGGTGGCGGCGCTGGTAATGGTAATACCGCGTTCCTGCTCTTGAATCATCCAGTCCATGGTGGCCGTGCCGTCATGAACTTCGCCGATTTTATGGACCTTGCCACTATAGTAGAGAATGCGCTCCGTCGTGGTGGTCTTACCGGCATCGATGTGCGCAATAATTCCAATGTTGCGAATAGCAGACAAAGCACGACCCCGGCCTTCGGCTTCCCGTGGGGAATCCGAATTCCTAGATCCTTTGTTATTCTGCTGTTTCACGATGGTGGGCATTCGCTTTCCAATAGGTACAGACTACCAACGGTAGTGGGCAAACGCCTTGTTCGCCTGAGCCATCTTATGGGTGTCGTCGCGCTTCTTGATTGCGTTGCCCTGGCCGCGATACGCGTCCATCATTTCAATCGCCAAAGCACGCCGCATGGGCACGCCCTTGCGGTTGATGGCAAACTGGATCAACCAGCGAACGGCCAAAGCGATCTGGCGGCGCGGATTCACTTCCAGCGGCACCTGATAGGTGGCACCACCCACACGGCGGGACTTCACTTCGAGGCGCGGGGATACGTTTTCGATCGCCTGCGTAAATACTTCGACCGGATCTTCGTCCGTGATCTGACCCCGGATGTCCTCGATCGCACCGTAAACGATTTTAGCGGCGATGGCTTTTTTGCCCCGCTGCATAACGCTGTTGATCATGTAGGCCACCAGTTGGTTGCCATACCGGGGATCCGGAACCAGTACTCTTTTTTCAGCTCTGCGTCTTCTTGCCATAATTCAAATTCCCATTAACTTTTTGGGCGTTTCGCACCATACTTCGAGCGACCCTGTTTACGGCCGTCTACTCCCAGGCAGTCCAAGGCACCACGAACGATGTGGTAGCGAACACCCGGCAAGTCCTTCACACGTCCGCCGCGAACCAGCACCATGCTGTGTTCCTGCAGGTTGTGGCCTTCACCGCCAATGTAGGCGTTGATTTCACGGCCGTTGGTCAAACGAACACGGGCCACCTTGCGCAAAGCCGAGTTCGGCTTTTTCGGGGTCTGTGTTTTAACCAGCAAACATACTCCCCGGCGCTGCGGGCAGTTCGCCAACGCGGGCGATTTGCTTTTCTTTCTGGCCGCTGCACGCGGCTTTCTTACCAATTGATTGATTGTAGGCATATATATCCCTTCCTTAAAAAAGACAAGCGCAGGAGAGTAGAGATCCCCTACACGCATCGCAAGCGAAAGATTCAATTTTATTCACATTTTTCCACGTCTTCGTGCTTCTCGCGGCGTTCAGTGCTTGCGCCACACTCCACAACGATTTCGTAGAAGGAGACGTACCATAGAGAGTTTATCGGAAGATGCCAGACAAAACTTCCAGTTATTGGAGCTTTAGCAACGGGGCGGACATTGCAGAAGAACGGGGGGTCCGACCCCTCTCAGAAAATAGAGAATTAACGCCCAGTAAAGCATGGACACAACGGCCATAATCGGCCGCTGTGCGAAGGGTGCGATGGCATCCAATTGGATAAACGATTCGCGGGTTTAAATGCCATACAGCCTCGTCTTCCCGGTTTACAAACACCTTCCCCAACGCATAGGCACAAAAAAAGGCGGAGCTTTTGGCTCCGCCTTCTCCTGAGGTCATTGATCTGACCGCTAGGCTTCGTTGGTATTTTCGACGAGGGCCAGCGGATCGCCGAGCGCATCTTCGACCGAGATTTCCTCGCCCAGCATCACCGGCCGGATGTCCTTGTACATCGGGAAGCCGGTACCGGCGGGAATCAAGCGACCCATGATAACGTTTTCCTTGAACCCGCGGAGCTGATCCACCATGCCGAGCGTGGCGGCCTTCGTCAGAACACGAGTCGTGTCCTGGAACGATGCTGCCGAAATGAACGACTCGGTTTCGAGCGCGGCCTTGGTGATACCCAGCAGGACCGGGGAGGCTTCCGCCGGACGCCGACCTTCGGCCACCGCCCGTTGGTTGACTTCCTGGAAGCTCTGCTTTTCAACTTGCTCGCCCCACAGGAACTCGGTATCGCCCGGGTCGGTGATCTTGACCTTGCGCAGCATCTGGCGAACGATCACCTCGATGTGCTTGTCGTTGATCTCCACACCCTGGAGACGATAAACGGCCTGGACTTCGTTCACGAGGTATTCCTGCAGATCCTGCGGACCGCAGACTTCGAGCAGTTCCTGCGGAACGATCGGACCTTCGGTCAGCTGTTGGCCCTTGTGGACAAAGTCGCCCGGGAACACGATCACGTGCTTGTTCATCGGAATGAGGTGTTCCTCCTCCGCGCCGGTAACCGTATCGCGAACAACCAACTTGCGCTTGCCCTTGGTAATGCCGCCGAGTTCAACAATACCTTCGAGCTTCGCAATCTCGGCCGCTTCCTTCGGCGTACGGGCTTCCACCAGTTCGGCCACACGCGGCAGCCCCCCGGTAATATCCTTGGTACGAACCGTTTTACGCGGCGTACGAGCCAGCGTGAAACCGGCCGTAACGGAATCCTTTTCGGAGATCATCACCTGTGCGCCGGCCGGAATCGAATAGTAGCCGACCTTGTCCTTGTCCTTCTTGTCGCGGATCACGACCTGCGGGTGAAGGTCTTCCTTGTGCTCCATGACCACGAGGCCTTCCACACCGGTGGATTCGTCGACGCCCTTCTGGACGGTAACCCCTTCGATGAAGTCATGGAATTCGATCACACCATCATGCTCGGAAAGAATCGGAACGGAGTATGGATCCCACTCTACGAAGGTTTCGCCGGCGGTGACTTCGTTGCCATCGTCGATGGAAACAAGCGCTCCGATCACCAGCGCATAGCGTTCAAGCTCGCGGCCGTCGTCGTCAAGAACGAGAACGTGTCCATTCTTGTTCAACACCACGTTTCGATCGTCCACCTTCACGGAGCGGATGTTTTCGTACTTCACGGTACCCGCGCCCTTCGAGATAACCTTCGGCTGTTTAAAGACCGAACTGGCGGTACCCCCGATATGGAACGTACGCATGGTCAGCTGCGTGCCCGGCTCACCAATGGACTGCGCGGCAATGATACCTACCGGTTCGCCGAGAGCGGCGGGCTTGCCGGTGGCCAGGTTTTTACCGTAGCACTTGGCGCAGACCCCGCGGCGGGATTCACAGGTAAGAACACTGCGGATCACCACCAGCTCAACCCCGGCGCTTTCCACCTTGCGGGCGGAATACTTATCGATCAGTTCGCCGGCCGCGATCAGCACGTCGAGGGTGTGCGGATTGCAGATGTCTTCTGAAGCCGTACGACCGATGATGCGCTGCGAGAGCGAAACCAGCTCGTCGTCGCCTTCGGTAATGGACGACACTTCGATGCCGTTCAAGGTGTGACAGTTTTCTTCGGAAATAATGATGTCGTGAGAAACGTCCACCAGTTTACGCGTCAGGTAGCCGGAATCCGCCGTTTTCAAGGCGGTATCGGCCAGACCCTTACGGGCACCGTGCGTACTAATGAAGTATTCCAGAACAGACAGCCCTTCGCGGAAGTTCGACAAAATCGGCCGTTCGATAATTTCCCCAGACGGCTTGGCCATCAAGCCGCGCATACCGGCCAGCTGACGAATCTGCTGGCGACTGCCACGAGCGCCCGAGTCCACCATCACGAAGACCGGATTGAGCTCATCCTTTGATTCCTTGTTCATCGGGTCATCGTTCGTTTCGAGCACGTCGAACAGCTTGTTGGTCAGCCGGTCGTTGGTGTCGGTCCAGATGTCGATGATCATGTTGTAGCGTTCGCCCTCGGTGATGAGACCCTTCTGATGCTTGGCCTCAACCCCTTCGATGTTCTTACGGGCAGCGGCGATCATGTCCCCCTTGTCCTGCGGGATGATCATGTCGCACAAACCAATGGACAGGCCGGAGCGCGTGGCGTGCTCGAAGCCCAGATCCTTGAGCTTATCGAGCACCTTCACGGTTTCCTTGTGCCCGGAAATTTCGTAGCACGCTTCGATCAGGTTTGCGACCACCTTCTTGGACGCGGTCTTGTTGACGAAGCCCAATTCATCCGGCCAGACTTCGTTGAAGAAGACGCGGCCAATCGTCGTCGTGATCACCGCGCGATCGGCGGTCCCGTGGCGGGTTTCGCGCTGATAGTCCGGATTCCGGAAGCGGATCCGATCATGCAGCTTCACGACCCCTTCATCGTAGGCGGTGTGAACTTCGTTCAGGTCGTTCATGGCGAACAGACGCACATCCTTCTTCTTCACGCCGCGCTTGCGTTCCATCAGATAGGTCTGGGAATCGGACGTCAGGTAGTAGCAACCCAAGGCGATGTCCTGCGTCGGGGTGGTGACCGGCTTGCCGCTGGACGGCGAGAAGATATTGTTGGTCGCGATCATCAGCGTCTTCGACTCCACCTGCGCTTCAACAGAAAGCGGCACGTGCACGGCCATCTGGTCGCCATCGAAGTCGGCGTTGTAGGCGGTACAGACGAGCGGGTGCAGCTGAATGGCTTCCCCTTCAATCAGGATCGGCTCGAACGACTGGATCGAAAGACGGTGCAAGGTCGGTGCGCGGTTAAGCATTACCGTATGGCCGCTGGTGACCTCCTCGAGGATATCCCAGACTTCGTCGACTTCGCGCTCGATCATCTTTTTCGCGCTGCGAACGGTGTGTACAATACCCCGGTCCTTCAGGCGGCGAATGATGAACGGCTCGAACAGAACGAGGGCCATTTTCTTCGGCAAGCCGCACTGGTTCAGCTTCAGCGTCGGGCCAACCACGATGACGGAACGGCCGGAATAGTCGACACGCTTACCGAGCAGGTTCTGACGGAAACGGCCCTGCTTACCCTTGAGCATGTCGCTCAACGACTTCAGCGGACGGTTGCCCGGGCCGGTAACGGCGCGGCCATGCCGGCCGTTGTCGAACAGCGCGTCAACCGACTGCTGCAGCATGCGCTTTTCGTTGCGAATGATCACTTCCGGCGTCTTCAACGCCAGCAGGGTGCGCAACCGGTTGTTGCGGTTGATGACGCGACGATACAAATCGTTGAGGTCCGACGTGGCGAACCGGCCGCCTTCGAGCGGAACCAACGGACGCAGGTCCGGCGGAATGACCGGCAACACTTCCATCACCATCCACTCCGGGCGGGTGTTGCTCTTGATGAAGCCTTCCATCACCTTCATCTGGTTGACGAGCTTCTTGCGGGTCTGCTTGGAGCGGGTGTTCATCATCGCTTCTTCCAAGCCTTGGAGCGTTTCAACCAGATCGATCTTCACGAGCAGTTCACGAACCGCTTCCGCACCAATCTTGGCAACAAAGCTATCGACCCCGTAGTTGCTGCAGGCTTCGCGATACTCTTCATCGGACAGCAGTTGCTTGTCCTTGAGCGGGGTATCGCCGGCATCAATCACGATATAGTTGTCGTAGTACAGCACCCGCTCGAGATTGCGCATGGTCATGTCGAGAATCAGACCCATGCGGCTCGGCGTTGCCTTAAAGAACCAGATGTGCGAGACCGCCACGGCCAGTTCGATGTGCGCCAGACGCTCGCGGCGAACACGCGACAACGTGACTTCCACGCCGCAACGGTCGCAGATCACGCCCTTGTGCTTGATGCGTTTATACTTACCGCACGAACATTCCCAGTCCTTGGTCGGACCGAAGATGCGTTCGCAGAACAAACCGCCCTTTTCGGGCTTGAAGGTTCTGTAGTTAATCGTTTCCGGATTCTTTACCTCGCCGTGACTCCACGAGCGAATGGCCTCCGGAGAGGCAAGTGTAATGTTCGCGTAATCGCCGAGATCATCGCGCTTCATTCCAAAGATATCCGAGACACTGCTTGAATTGTTTTCCACCGGTTTCCTCCTGAAATCTAACTGGTTACCTAGACGGGGCCTTATTAAGACGAGAGAATCGGCTCGCCGTCTTCGTTTTTCACCTGGAAGTCGAGTCCCAATCCCTGCAACTCCTTGATCAGTACGTTGAACGATTCCGGACGACCGGAATCCAGGACATTTGTGCCCTTCACGATTGCTTCGTACATGCGGGTACGACCGGCAATATCGTCACTCTTCACCGTCAGGATTTCCTGCAAGGCATGGGCGGCGCCGTAAGCTTCAAGCGCCCAAACTTCCATTTCCCCGAAACGCTGGCCGCCGTATTGGGCCTTACCGCCCAACGGTTGCTGCGTAACCAACGAGTATGGGCCCACCGCTCGAGCATGGATCTTTTCGCTCACAAGGTGATGTAGTTTCAGCATGTAGATCACACCAACCACAACACGTTGCTCGAAGCGCTCGCCGGTCCGGCCGTCATACAGAACGGTCTTACCGTCTGCTGGCAAACCGCACTCGGTGAGCATATCGCGGATCTCCTGCTCGGAGATGCCGTCGAAAATCGGCGTCGCGGCGTGCATGCCCAAATGCTTGCAAGCCCAGCCGAGGTGCGTTTCAAGAACCTGCCCCACGTTCATACGCGAAGGTACGCCCAGCGGGTTCAAGACGATATCAACCGGCGTGCCGTCCGGCAGGAACGGCATGTCTTCTTCGGCCACGATCCGGGAGATAACCCCCTTGTTCCCGTGACGACCGGCCATCTTATCCCCCACCGCAAGCTTTTTCTTTTCAGCGATGTAGACCTTAACCGATTTAACGATCCCGGCGTCGAGCTCTTCGCCGCTGCCGGCGCGCTCCAGCGAACGATCCTTGTCGTCCCTGGCTTCTGTGAACTTGCCGCGGTATTCATCGATGATGCCCATGATCTTGATGCGGATCGGGCTCGGGTCGATTTCAACATGCTCATAGTCCGCGGCCAGCTTGCGCAGCAGCGTCTTGGTGATTTTCCGGTTTGCCGGAATGATGATATCGTTGCTGTCGGTATTCACCACGTCCAGCGGAATCTTTTCACCCAGCAGGATGTTAGAAAGCGACTCGGTCAAATCCTCGGTCAACTGGCTGACCACATTTTCGTGGCGTTCCTGGATTTCGGCTTGCTGCTTCTTCAGGTCGGTCGGCTTGTCCTTGGTGCTCTTCAGCGTTTCATCCTTCGACGAAACCTTGACGTCCATGACAATGCCGTGCGTACCGGAAGGCGCCTTCAGCGAAGTATCGCGGACATCCGCGGCCTTTTCACCAAAGATGGCGCGCAGCAGGCGTTCTTCCGGAGCCAGCTCGGTTTCACTCTTCGGCGTAATCTTGCCGACCAGAATATCGCCCGGATGAACTTCCGCCCCGACCTGGATGATCCCGTCATGCGAAAGGTTCTTAAGCGCCTCTTCGCCGACATTCGGAATATCGCGGGTGATTTCCTCTGCGCCCAGCTTGGTATCGCGGGCGCCACATTCGAATTCCTTGATATGGATCGACGTGTACACATCTTCGCGCACCATCTTCTGGTTGATCAGAATGGCATCCTCGAAGTTGTAGCCGCCCCACGGCATGAATGCCACAACAACGTTGCGACCCAGCGCGAGTTCGCCTTCGTCCGTGCCGGAACCGTCGGCCAGCACATCGCCTTCGGCAATCTTCTGTCCAAAGCGCACCAACGGCCGCTGGTTCAGGCAGGTGCCTGCATTCGAGCGCATGAACTTGCGGAGCTTGTAGGTCTTATATTCACTGTCCGGCGTCTTTTTGGTCGGCAGGGAGCCGTCCTTCGAAATAATGATCTCATCCGCGGAAACGTAGGCCACTTTGCCGGCGTTATCGGAAATAACGAGCACACGCGAGTCGCGGGCTAGCCGCCCTTCAATGCCGGTTCCAACAAACGGCCGTTCAGCCCTCATGAGCGGAACCGCCTGGCGTTGCATGTTCGAGCCCATGAGCGCGCGGTTGGCGTCGTCGTGCTCGAGGAACGGAATCAAGCCGGCGGCGACGGATACCATCTGCTTCGGCGAGACGTCCATGTACTGGACTCTTTCCGGCGGGACTTCGATGAAGTCGCCGCGGACACGAACCATGATGCGGTCATTCACGAAACAGCGTTTCTCGTCGATAACGGCGTTGGCCTGTGCGATCACGTAGCGTTCTTCTTCGTCGGCGGTCAGCCAATCGTAGCTCTTCGCAACCTTGCCCTTCGCCACGTTCAGATACGGCGTAACGATAAAGCCATATTCGTTCACCTTCGCGAACGTAGACAGCGAGGAGATCAGACCAATGTTCGGCCCTTCCGGCGTTTCAATCGGACAGATTCGTCCATAGTGCGAGCTGTGGACGTCGCGCACTTCAAAGCCGGCACGATCGCGGTTCAACCCGCCCGGTCCGAGGGCGGACAAGCGGCGCTTGTGCGTCAGTTCGGAAAGCGGGTTGGTCTGGTCCATGAACTGGGACAACTGGCTGCGGCCGAAGAAGTCCTTGATCACTGCCGAAAGAGCCTTCGGATTGATGAGCTTCTGGGACGAAAGGCGATCCACCGTCGTATCGAAAATCGTCATCCGTTCTTTCACAAGACGCTGGATGCGGGCGAGGCCCACACGGCACTGGCCTTCGAGCAGCTCACCGACCGTACGGATGCGGCGACTTCCCAGATGATCGATATCATCCAGTGTACCTTCGCCCATGCGAACCATCAGGAGGTAGCGCAGTGCTTCGACCACGTCTTCCACTTCCAGTGTCAGCGCGGTGCACGAGGTGCCCAACTTCTGCTGGATCTTATAGCGACCCACGCGGCTGAGGCTGAAGCGGGCTTCATCGAAGAACAACCGCTTCACCATCTGGCGGGCAGAGGCCGTGGTGGGCGGATCGCCCGGACGCAGCTTCTGATACAGATCCTTCAGCGCTTCATCGACGGTGCGGGTGGTGTCGGCTTGAACGCTCTTCAGGAACACGCCTTTGTCCCAAGAGACATTAACAACGTTGACCTTCTTGTATCCGGCCAGCTTCATGCGCTGGATCATGTCAACCGTCAGGTTGTCGTAGCGGCGGCCAATTACCGACTCGGAGTCGGCATCGACGATATCGTCGGCGAGGACAAGGTTTTCAAGTTCCTCTTCCTTGAAGGTCTTCTTGCTCAACGAGAAGGTCGCGAACTTGTAGTACAGTCCGAGGATTTCCTCGTCGGTGGCATAGCCGAGGGCGCGCAGGAAGGTCGACGCGAGGAATTTGCGGCGCCGGCGTTTGCGGTCGAGATAAATATAGATGAGGTCGCTCGTGTCAAACTGCGCCTCGATCCACGAACCGTGGTCCGGGATGATGCGGAAAGAATGCAGGATGGATCCGTTGGCATGCTGGCTCTGCTCAAAGCAGATGCCGGGCGAACGGTGCAACTGGCTGACGATGACACGTTCTGCGCCGTTTACGACAAAGCTTCCGCTTTTCGTCATCAGCGGAATTTCGCCCATGAACAGGGTGTCTTCGCGAAGGTCTTCGCCTTCTCTCAACTTGAACGTGACGTACAGCGGCGCGGAAAACGTCTCGCCTTCGCGCAACGATTCCAAATGCTGCAGTTTCGGCTTCTTGATTTCGTAGCTTACAAAATCAAGAGCAATCTGCCCGTCGTAGCTTTCAATCGGGAATGCTTCGCCGAGTACGGCCTGCAAGCCCATCTTCTTCCGACGGGAAGGGGCGATGTCTTGCTGCAGGAAGTCCCTGTATGAATTAAGTTGGATTTCAATCAAGTCCGGCGCATCAAGCGCATCGGTTAGCTTGCCAAAGTTTTTTCTTTCAGCCATGCCGCACCTTTAGGTTTATAATTGGAGAAAACTTGTTCCCCCTTGGCTTTCAAAGGGGAACAATCAGCATGCCACCTTAACGGGGGCATAATCTATATGAACCAAGCAAACAGAGGCGTTTACTTGACTTCTACAGTTGCTCCAACACCTTCGAGCTTTTCCTTGATGGACTCAGCTTCGTCCTTGTCAATGCCGGTTTTAACGGATGACGGAGCGGCATCTACCAAGCCCTTAGCTTCCTTCAGACCGAGACCGGTCAGGGTGCGAAGTTCCTTGATGACCTGGATCTTGGATCCGCCAGCGGCCGTGAGGACCACCTCGAATTCAGTCTGTTCAGCAGCAGCGCCACCTTCTTCGCCAGCCGGAGCGGCAACGGCAACGGCGGCCGGAGCTGCGGCAGTAACGCCCAGACGATCTTCCAACGCCTTAACGAGCTGGGAAAGTTCCAGCACGGAAATGGTTTCAACCCAGTCAACGAACTCGGCCATTTTACCTTCGAGTACTACTTCTTCTTTTGTTTCTTCGGACATTTTATTCCTCCTAGTGAACTGCTTCTAATTCAAATTAATGGTTATGCTTCTTGTTCTATTTTTTCTTTTACCGCGCTCAACACGTAAACCAAGCTTGCGATCTTCTGGTCCATCACACCAACCAGCTGGGTGCATGGGGCCTGTAGCGTGCCGAGCAACTGGGCCCGCAGCGCGTTCTTGGACGGCAGCATGGCCAGCTCGATGACTTCCTCGGCGGAAATGGCTTTGCCTTCCAGGAAGCCGCCCTTCACTACGGGCTTTTTGTTTGCAGCAGCAAATTTCTTGATGATCTTGGCCACTTCAACCACGTCGCCTTCGCCACAGATCATGGCGGTCTGGCCCTTGAGCAACTCGGCGGCATCAACCGGCAAGGCTCGGTTCAGCATGCGGTTTTTCACCACATTGTAGGTGGCTCCACTTTCACGCAACGTGTTCTTGAGCTCAGTGGTTTGCGGCATATTCATGCCGTTGTAGTCGGCCAGAATCATGTACACGGCACCCGAAACGCGCGCGTCGAGTTCCACGGCCATGGAGGCCTTTTCCGGTCTGATGTTTTTATCGTCAGGTTTCATTGTTCTAACCACCCTTCCTATGCGGAAAATTCCTTAAGGGCGACCCGAAGGCCCGGACCCATGGTTGATGAAATCGTGCAACGCTTGATGTAGGTGCCCTTGGCAGTTGCCGGCCGAGCGCCGTTGATGGCGTCCATAACTGCTTGTGCATTGTCGGCGAGGGCTTCCGAAGTAAACGAACGCTTGCCGAAAGGTACGGCAATGTTGCCGTTACGATCCATCCGGAACTCCACCCGACCCGCTTTCAACTGGTTGACGGCCGCGGCCGTATCCTCAGTCACCGTTCCGGTTTTCGGGTTCGGCATCAGACCACGCGGGCCAAGCACGCGGGCCACCTTGCGGACTTCCTTCATGGCGTCCGGTGTGGCGACCGCGGCATCAAAGTCCGTCCAGCCGCCTTGAACCTTGGCGATGAGCTCTTCGAAACCCACTTCGACCGCACCCGCTTCGCGGGCCGCCGTTGCGGCATCGCCCGTTGCGAAGACGATCACGCGAACGTCTTTCCCGCTACCGTGCGGCAGCGCCACCGTTGAACGGATGGACTGGTCTGATTTCGACGGATCAACACCCATGCGAAATGAGAACTCAAATGTTTCGTCGAATTTAGCGGTCGGGTTTTCCTGCAAGAATGCAATGGCTTCGTCGACGCTGTACTTTGCGTCCGCCTTAACCTTCTCCGCTACGCTTCTGTAGTTTTTTCCATGAATAGCCATCTTATTCCACCTCGATTCCCATGCTGCGTGCCGTCCCTTCGATGATGCGAACGGCGGCGTCTATGTCGGCAGCGTTTAGGTCGTCTTTCTTAATCTCAACGATTTCTTCGATCTGTGCGCGCGTCACTGTGCCGACCTTGTCCCGATTCGGAACACCGGATCCCTTCGCGATGGACGCTGCTTTTTTCAGCAGCACCGCGGCGGGCGGGCTTTTTGTGATGAACGAGAAGCTGCGATCTTTGTAGACGGTGATCACCACCGGAATAACGAGTCCGGCCTGGCTCTGCGTTGCTGCGTTGTACGCTTTGCAGAACTCCATGATGTTCACACCGTGCTGACCCAAAGCCGGTCCAACCGGCGGTGCAGGGTTGGCTTGCCCTGCAGGGATCTGCAGCTTGATGTATCCTGTAATTTCCTTAGCCATAATAACTAACCTCAATCAAATTTATTCGGCGGTCCGCTCTACCTGCCAATATTCGAGTTCCACCGGAGCGGTGCGTCCAAATATCGAAACGGAAACCTTCAGTTTGCCACGTTCGGGATCCACTTCTTCAAGAACACCGTTGAAGTTCATAAACGGACCATCGGTGATCTTCACCATTTCGCCCGGCTCGAACATAACCTTCGGAGCAACCGTCTCTTTCTTTTCCTCGATCTGGTTGACAATGTTGTTTACCTCGTCATCACTCATCGGAGTGGGACGTTCGCCCCCCAGGAATCCAATCACGCCGGGCGTGTTCTGGATGAAGTACCAGGCATCTTCGTTCACCGTTTCGCCGTCGTCATACAGCGAAATGTTGATCAGCAGATAGCCGGGGAAGAATTTACGGTTGACCGTGGTTTTCTTGCCCTGTCTGACTTCAGACACCTTCTCGGTCGGGATCAGAACCTCCCCGATGATGTCTTCCATTTCCTCGTGTTGCACACGGCTGGCAATGTTCTTCTGAACCTTGAGCTCGTGCCCGGAAAGTGCGTGTAGGATAAACCATTGTTTTGACATAATTTATACACCCTACTAGCGAATGATGAACCGAAGCAGGTTCATATTCACCACATCGCACAAGCCCACAAACGCGCCGAGAATAATCACGGCAACGATCACTACAACCGATTGTCCAAACAACTCCTTGCGGCTCGGCCAGGAGCATTTAACCAGCTCGACCTTTACCTCTTCCACAAAGGTTCTGAGATTTTCGGCGCCTTTTATCAGCTTGCTCATAGTACTTTCCAGTTTAAAACGTGGCAGGTCGGAAGGGACTCGAACCCCTAACAGCCGGTTTTGGAAACCGGTGCTCTACCAATTGAACTACCGACCTGTCTTCCAAATCGATGAATTATTTCGTTTCGCGATGCAATGTGTGCTTTCTTTCGCGCGGGCAATATTTCTTGAGTTCCCGGCGGCCGGTCTCAAGTTTTTTATTTTTAGTGCCTGTATAGTTGCGCTCTTTGCACTCAGTGCAGGCCAGAGTAATAATATCCCGTGCCATGGTCTCGTCCTGTTTGTTGAAACAGGTTCAGGGCCGGTACATGTTCCGGCCCCTCCCCTGAAATGATTCGACGTTACGCGAGAATATCGGTAACGCGGCCGGCACCAACGGTGCGGCCACCTTCGCGGATGGCGAAGCGCATGTGCGGCTCCATCGCGATCGGAGTGATCAGTTCGACATCGACGGTGATGTTGTCGCCGGGCATAACCATCTCAACGCCTTCAGGCAGTGTGATGTCGCCGGTAACGTCGGTCGTACGGAAATAGAACTGCGGACGGTACCCCTTGAAGAACGGCGTATGACGGCCCCCTTCGTCCTTGGACAAAACGTAGACTTCGCCCGTGAACTTGGTGTGCGGGTTGATGGAACCGGGCTTAGCCAGAACCTGACCACGCTGCACGTCTTCCTTATTGGTACCGCGAAGCAGGATACCAACGTTGTCGCCGGCCATACCTTCGTCGAGGATCTTACGGAACATTTCAACACCGGTGCAGGTGGTGGTGGCCGTATCCTTGAGACCAACGATTTCAATCTTGTCGCCGGTGTGGACGGAACCACGTTCAACACGTCCGGTAACCACCGTACCACGACCTTCGATGGAGAAGACGTCTTCGATCGGCATCAGGAAGTCCTGTTCCGTCAGGCGTTCCGGCTCCGGAATCCAGCTGTCGAGGGCTTCCATCAGTTCCTGGATGCAGGCCGCTTCCGGTCCGGCGGGATTCTTAATGGCCGGCAGGGCGGCACCGCGGATGATCGGGCTGTCTTCTTCGAAGTCATACTTCGCGAGCAGCTCCTGGATTTCCATTTCAACGAGTTCTATCAACTCTTCGTCGTCGACGAGGTCGCACTTGTTGAGGAATACAACGATTTTCGGAACACCAACCTGGCGGGCCAGGAGGATGTGCTCACGGGTCTGCGGCATCGGGCCGGAAGGCGCTTCAACCACGAGGATCGCACCGTCCATCTGGGCGGCGCCGGTGATCATGTTCTTGACGTAGTCGGCGTGGCCGGGGCAGTCAACGTGCGCATAGTGACGTTTGTCGGACTCGTACTCAACGTGCGAAGTCGCGATGGTCAGAATCTTGGTGGGGTCGCGGCGACCCTGGGATTCAGACGCCTTGGCCACTTCATCGTATGCGATGTATTGTGCCAGTCCCTTCTGTGCTTGAACACAGGTGATCGCAGCCGTTGTAGTCGTTTTACCATGGTCAACGTGACCAATCGTTCCCACGTTCACGTGGGGCTTTGTCCGTTCGAATTTATCCTTAGCCATTTTTATTACCTCCTGAATCTCTCTCAGTTAATTCTCATTCAAACTCAAATTTAGATAGTATGGAGCCCATGAGCAGATTTGAACTGCTGACCTCATCCTTACCAAGGATGCGCTCTACCAACTGAGCTACATGGGCATCACTATCCTGAACCAACAAAGGCAAAAGAACCTTGCGGCACACCGGTAACTAAAATGCGCTAACAAAGCCTTAGATTTCCTAAATTGTTCCAAACGTATGCCAAAACCCATCTGGCACATAAGGCGGGAAAGGTTATCTAAATTCGAAAGGCTGTCAACACCCAAGCCTGAAAAAGTTGAGTAAATTAATACCCGCCTTCAAAATCCCATAAATATTGGCTTTTCAAGGCCTTTTTAGCGATCGCCGACCCAACGGGCCGTTCCGGAATAACCAACCCAATCCCTCTTATCTCCGTTTTAAATCTTTTCCACCAAATAAGCCTTAACCGCATCGATATCATTGGCAATGGAGTCGCAGCGGGTTTCGGCGTCGGCCAGGGCATCGAGCGTCGGGTGATGAACCTCTTCGCCGATGGCGTCGACGATGGCCTGGGTGAATTTGGCCGGATGCGCGGTGGCCAGGCAAATGGTCGGGGCGATTTCCGAGCGGTGCTGTTCGGCCACATACACCCCGACGGCGGTGTGCGGATCGAGCACATAGCCATATTGCTCGTGATATTTCCGAATGGTCGCCATGGTGGCTTCCGTATCGCCGCGCCCCGCCACAAAGAGCTCATCAACCACGCTGTGCTCATCCAGCTCAATACAAAGGTCGCCGGTTTGCATGAAATCGGACATCAGCGCCGTGAGCTTTTCAGCATCCTGTCCTACCTTATAGTATAGATAGCGCTCAAAATTGCTGGCCACCTGGATATCCATCGACGGGCTGAGGGTCGGCACCACATTCGTCATTCCATAGACCCCGCTGTTGAAAAAGCGCGAAAGAATGTCGTTTTCGTTGGTCGCCAAAATCAGCTTGCTGATCGGCAGGCCCATGCGCTGCGCCAGGTAGCCCGCGAGAATGTCGCCAAAGTTGCCGGTGGGCACGGAAAACTGGACGGACTCCGCGCCAGTCTTTTCCATGGTGCGGAAGGCGGAATAGAAAAAGTAGACGGTTTGCGCCAACACGCGCGCCCAATTGACGGAGTTGACGGACCCCAGCGAATGCTCCGCCTTGAAGTCCACATCACCAAACGTGGTTTTCATGATGTGCTGGCAATCGTCGAACGTGCCGGCCACGGCCAGATTGAACACATTCGCATCGAGCACGCTGGTCATTTGCTTTTCCTGCAACGGACTCGTACGCCCGGCCGGATGCATGATGAAAATATTAATATTGGGCTTGCCGCGTACGCCATGAATGGCGGCGCTGCCGGTATCTCCGCTCGTGGCGCCCAGAATATTCAGCCGGCCGCCGCGATGTTCCAATATATAGGAAAAGAGATTCCCCAAAAATTGCAGGGCCACATCCTTGAAGGCCAAGGTGGGACCATGGAACAGTTCAAGGATCTGAAAATCGCCCACCTCGACGCAGGGCGCCACCTCGGGATGATCGAACGCGGCATAGCTGTCGGTAACCAGCTCCGCCAAATCCGCCGGCGGGATATCGGTGGCAAACAGGCTCATCACCTCGAAAGCCAACTCCGTGTAGGAAAGCTCCGCCCAATCCTGCAACTTATCCGCAACATCCGGAAGGTGCTCCGGCAAAAGCAATCCGCCATCGGGAGCCAGCCCCGTCATGACCGCATCCTGAAAACCAACGGGCTCCATCCGCCCGCGTGTGCTGATATATTTCATATCTATCCTCTTTAAATCGGCAAAGCATGGATATTAGTTACACCGCACCTACATTAAAGAATAAAATTGCCTCCAACCCATATGGACGCTAGCGTCACGCCAACATCGACAATGGAAATCCGCATGAATACATCCGAACAAATCAAGCAAACCGCAGAAGAACTGCTGCCCCTCTATTCCCAAACGCTGGCCGACCTGCCGGACCGCCCGTTGTGGCAGCATCCGGAAATCGGCCGAGTTATCGAAGCCTTGCGGCTTCTGACCGACGTCCTCTTTCCGGGCAAATACATCCGGGAACCCGTCGACTTCAAAGTGTTCTTTATCGAGCAGTTAAAAACCGTCTCGGAAATTCTGCAGCTCGAAATTGTAAAAGCCCTGCCGTTTCACTGGACCGGCGCCGCTGATCTCCATGAAAACCGCCCGCCCATCAACAACCTCGCCGAAACCGCGAGCGAAATTGTAACGAAATTTATCGCCAGCATTCCACAGGTACGGGCCTTGCTGATCGAAGACGTAATAGCCGCCTACAATGGCGATCCCGCCGCCCTCAGCTATGCCGAAGTCAAACTGTCCTATCCCGGTCTCGTGGCCACCTCCTCCCACCGGATCGCCCACGAACTCTACAAACTCGACGTCCCCTTGATTCCGCGCATCATGAGCGAAGCAACCCATTCCCAGACCGGAATCGACATCCATCCCGGCGCAACCATTGGAAAAGGGCTCTTCATCGACCATGGCACCGGCGTCGTCATCGGCGAAACCTGCCACATCGGCGACCACGTCAAACTCTACCAAGGCGTTACCCTCGGCGCGAAAAGCTTCCCGCTCGATGAACATGGCCGCCCCATCAAACACATTCAGCGCCACCCGACCGTCGAGGACCACGTGGTCGTCTATGCCAACAGCACCATCCTTGGAGGCGACACCGTAATCGGCCAAGACTCCGTTGTGGCCGGCAACGTGTTCCTGACAAAAAGCGTACCGCCGGGCAGCCTGGTGGCCCGTGCCGAAGGCGGGGTGGTGGTTCGCACCCACAAAACGCCCGACGGCGCTGTGGGCATATAGCAAAAAAGTCTGCAAAAAAGGACTAGACTTGCGGCAGGGCTTCTCCTATAAACACTCCTCTTTTGCGAGATCCATCGATCCCGCGAGTGAATAAATTTAAGAACAAAACGGTGTTATTATGCCTAAAATGAAAACAAAAAAGTGTGCAGCCAAACGATTTAGAAAAACCGGTACCGGCAAGCTAAAACGGAGCCACATGGGTGGAAGCCACATCTTGTCGAACAAGAATCGCAAACGCAAACGGGTACTCCGCAGCTCCGACATCGTCGATAAGGCGGATATGAAGCGCATCATCCCGTTCATCTAATTGCTGGAGAATTGAACCATGCCAAGAGCAACCAATGGACCGGCCTCGCGCCGTAGAAGAAACAACCGCCTGAAACTCGCCAAGGGGTTCCGGGGCGCCCGCAGTAAACTATTTCGCATGGCGACCGAGTCGGTCGACCGCGCACAGGCCATGGCCTACGTGCACCGCAAGCACAAGAAGCGCGACTTCCGCCGCCTGTGGATTGTCCGCGTCAACGCCGCTTGCCGCATGAACGGCATCAGCTACAGCCGCTTCATCGATGGCTGCAACAAGGCCGAAATTAGCCTCAACCGCAAGATGCTCTCCGAGATCGCCATTCACGATCCGGTCGGCTTCACCAAAGTGGTTGAAACCGCAAAAGCCAAGGTTGGCTAGACAACCCGCCGGCTTTCCGCGAAGACCGTCCAACAGGGCGGTCTTTTTTTGTGCTCCCCTCTTTTAATCTTCCACCCATTGGAATATCGTTTTCGCTCATCGAAGAATGGAGAATGAAGGATGATCAAGGAAGCCGTCGCCAAACTTATCAGCAACGAAGCGCTCACGCGCGAAGAAGCCGCCGCCACCATGACTGACATCATGTCGGGCAACGCCGCCGAATCGCAGATCGGCGCCTTTATTGCCGCCTTGCGGCTTACCGGCGAAACCCCCGAAACCATTGCCGGTTGCGCCGAAGTGATGCGCGCCAACGCAACCCCGATTAAATGCAACGATCCCAATGCTATCGATATCGTGGGAACCGGCGGCGACCAAGCCCACACCTTCAACATTTCCACCACCAGCGCCTTTGTCATTGCCGGCGCAGGCGTAACCGTCGCCAAGCACGGCTCCTACGGCGTATCCAGCAAGTGCGGCAGCGCCAACGTGCTTTCTGAACTGGGCGTGAACCTCCAATATTCTCCGCAGCGCATGGAAGAGTGCCTGGCCGAACTCGGCATCGCCTTCCTGTTCGCGCCCGCCCTGCATCCGGCAATGAAATACGTCGTCGGCCCGCGCCGCGAACTCGGCGTCTGGAGCATCTTCAACATTCTCGGCCCGCTCTGCAATCCGGCCGGTGTCAAGAACGGCATCATGGGCGTCTTTAAACCCGAACTGGTTCCGATCGTTTCCGATGCCTGCGCCCAGCTCGAAATGAACCATCAGTTTATCGTGCACGGCAACGACGGGCTCGACGAGTTCACCACCACCACCACCACCATGGTCACCGAAATCCGCCAGGGAAAAATTGAAAGCTATGAAGTGCAGCCCGCCGAATTCGGACTCTCACCGGCCACCGCGGCCGATTTGGTTGGCGGCGAACCCGCCGAGAATGCCGCCATCACCCGCGCGATCCTCGGCGGCGAAAAGGGCCCGAAGCGTGATGTTGTCCTGCTGAACGCCGCCTTTGCCATCATGGCCGGCGGCAAGGCCGACACCCCGCAGGCGGGTCTAGCCATGGCGATTCAATCCATCGAATCCGGTGCGGCTCTGAAGAAGCTCGACTTGCTCGCTGAAATGTCCAGGGGATAACCCCCTGATTGACAGTCTGGACCGGTCATGTCGACCTTGGCTATGTGCGGGAAAAGTTGTTTTGAGAAGATCAATCTCAACGCTTCAATATAATATCAGGCTGAATAACGGGCTCAGAAGATGTTTCATACATGCGCGCGCACATCAAGATAGCTGACATCAGCACCACGCAAAAAACCACAAACAACATTCGTAAACGAGCCTCCTTCTTCATCACAACGTGCGTAGGCGTTCTGGGAAGAACGTACAGCTTGGATGTATGCTTATTCGACAATAACTGCCTTTTCTCAAAGGCATAGTCGGAATCTGAGATCAGATCCTTTTCGTGCAATTCGCGCATGTGCTGCAGATCGTCCTCAACACTGCTTCCGCAGGAAACCCGACTGAAATGAGCCAACAAAATTCGCGGCAATTCCTGTTCTTTCAAACGTTCCGAATTGAAGACCTTATTGTCAGAACCGCGCGCTACGTGAAACGAACAGGGAAAGGACTGATGGTTTAAACCAAACTGGATCTTGATCAGATAGCGCGAACTATAGTGCGGCTTCGCTGACTGAGCCAATTCCAGCGCCCACACCCCCTCTTTTCGCTTTCGGACAACCCGGTACTTCATTTTTTTCCGAACGTGCGCTAAATAAAGTCACTCTGAAGCAATGTTTGGCACAGCCACGAAAACAATATCACTTTCGGCTGCTTGAGTGTGAGAGCCTCGGCCAGTTGGTCCAATTGATAGGATAAAATACCGTCCCAGCGGTCAAACTCCCGCTCAATAGAACGCTGCACTTCCTGACTGATAAATTTTGAAACGACCTGCTTTTGATAGTTTTTCTTCTCGATCTCCCAAAAAGGATTAGAGCTGGATTCACCGGAATCCCCCCTCTACCTCCAACGACTTGCAAGCCATATCAAATGCGACTGATCTATTCACCATCGACTCCTATAAATTTGCACCCTCTTTACGAGCAATTTCCATTCCACCTTCCGCTGGAAACCACCCCTCCCATTGAGACTCATTCTGGATGAATCAAGAAGTACAGCTATAACGGCCAAGGTACACTTCACGGAAACGCACCTGATCGCCGGGCCGCAACTGCGCAAGAACCGGAAGATCATCAGCCACAACCATTCCGATCCTTGGATAGCCCCCGGTGGTGGGATGGTCGGCCATCATGATGATCGGCAGGCCGGAGGGCGGCACCTGAACCGTTCCGAATGCAATCCCCGCCGAAACCATCTGCGAATCAGAACGGAACGACAAGGCCGGACCTTCCAGCCGCAATCCGGTGCGGTTGGATTGGGCGGATACTACAAAGGGTTCGGTCAGGAATGTATTCAGCCCCCCGCAATCAAACCAGCCGGCTTCCGGCCCGGGAATAATGCGGACCCCGTAGACGGAGCTTCCAGCTTCGTTAAATTGGACAAAGCGCATCGACTCTTCCCGAACGGAGCTGGAAGCTCCGCCTACATGGGCCAACCGAAGAACATCCCCTGCTCTCAAAATCCGCCCTTCAAACCCGCCCAGCTTGCCGGGCACATAGGTTGAGCAGCTCCCCATTACAACGGGGACATCGATGCCCCCGTCGAATGCGATATAGGCACGGTATCCATCGTTTATCGGATCGAAAGAAATACGTTCATGCGCCTGTGCCTCAAAGGTCCGGGAATGGTTCGCGTAAACAATGGCAACCCGGGTTGGATGGCTGAATTCCAGAACAGGGGTCGTGCAGGTCGCTTCAAGCACGGCGGCAGTGGGTGCGTTGCACAGCAACCCGTTTGCGGCATCGAAGGCATTGAGGTCCATCGCACCGCTTGGCGGAAGACCGTAGCGCAGAAAGCCGGGGCGGCCGGCATCCTGCACGGTTGTGTACATGCCCGGCTCGATGATTCTGACCGTCCGGCTCATAACGATTCAAACTCCTGCGCGGAGATCGGGACAAAGCGCACCTCGTCGCCCGGCTCAAGCAGGAAGGGGTTTTCCGCCTCCGGTGTAAAAAGCGCGAGCGGTGTGCGGCCAATGATGCGCCAACCGCCGGGACTTTCGAGCGGATAAACGCCCGTTTGATCCCCGGCAATCCCCACCGACCCAGCCGGTACGGAAAGCCGGGGCGTTGCATGGCGCGGAGTCGCCAGGCTTGGATCCAGGCCGCCGAGGTAGCCGAAGCCCGGAGCAAAACCGAGCATGTAGACGAGATAGGTTTGCGCGGAATGCCGCCGCACCACTTCATCTTCGGGCAACCCCGTATGCGCCGCAACGTCTCTGAGATCGGGTGCGTATGGCGCTTCGTAGCAGACTGGAATTTCAACAACGCGCGGCGGCGGGCGCTTGAGCGCATCCAGGTTTACGCTCAACGCTCCAATGCGTTCGCGCAAGGCCGCGGATGAAAGGATCGCCGGGTCGAAATCGATTTTCAGTTCCGAGTAGCACGGCACACACTCACGAAGCCCTTCGATGCGTTCCCGTTCGATGGCGAGCTGCAATCCGCGGATGGCGCCATGCGTTGAGCGGGAAATCCGCGACGGCAATTGCGCAAGCAGGGCCCGTTCGCCGAGAGGTGAAAACCTAAACCGGAGCTCGCCGGCGGGCCGAACCGCAATCCCCTGCTGTTTAAAAAAGTTCCGCAGAGTGGCAACAAAGGCCATGGCCGACGGATCATCTCCATGCACGCAAACCGAGTCCGCTTGAATGGGGATGATCCGGCTTCCGGCCGTTGGGACTTTCTGCTGAAGCACCATCATTTCAACCTGCGCGACACTGACGACCTCGTCGTGAATGACGGCGCCAGGTTCTGAGCGGGGAACCAGCGTGCCAGCGTCCGCGTAGGCACGGTCGGCAAAAACCTCGTGAATCGCAACAAGCCCCGCATCTTCAGCCGCGCGCAGGGAGGCCGAGTTGGCCAACCCAATAAAGCGCAGGCGGGAGTCGATGGCTGCGATGGTGCGGCAAATGGCAGAAGAGCGTTCGTAGTCGCCGGCAAGATCGTTGTAGAGGGCACCGTGCAGCTTGACGTGGCGAACGGATACACCCTCTGCTTCAGCAATGGTTTTCAGGGTTTCGATTTGCTCTCGAACCAAGGTGCTGAGCGCTTTCGCCGAAAAATCCATCGACGTGCGGCCAAAGTTTTCGGGATCGGGATAGCCGGGGTGCGCGCCGATGGCAACCCCGTGCTCTTTCGCGAGGCGAACGGCCCGCCGCATGGTGTCGGGATTCCCGGCATGGGCGCCGCACGCGATGTTGGCCGAGGAGATATAGGGCATGACCGCGGCGTCGAGCGAACCATCAGCCAGCTCTCCGAGATCCGCGTTGAGGTCAACCTGCCGCATGGGCCACCCTATTCCGACTCTTCCAGAACCTTCCGGGTTTCGAAAAAGTGCTTGTAGAGGAACTCGATGACCGGCTCCAGACCTTCACCCAGCTCGGCCGAGATTTCGTAGATGGCCTCGCCGGTACGCTCCTTGAATTCCTTGAGGTTCTTTTCCGAACCGGGCGTGTCCATTTTATTGGCCACCACGAGATAGGGCGTGCTGGAAAGTTCTTCGAGATGAAGCCGAAGCTCGTCTTTCAGGTGCAGGAAATCGGCGGTCGGGTTGCGTTCGTCGGTACCGGCCATATCGAGGACGAATAGAATGAACCGCGAACGCTCGATGTGACGCAGGAACTGATGGCCGAGTCCAATGCCTTCGTGCGCACCATCGATCAAGCCGGGAATGTCGGCAATCTTCAGGCGGCTGAAGTTGGGGTATTCCATGGTTCCAATGATGGGGTTGATCGTGGTGAAGGGATAGGCCGCGATTTTCGGGTGCGCATGGGTCAGCCGGCTCAGCAGGGTTGATTTCCCGGCATTGGGGTATCCGACCAGCCCGACATCGGCTTGTAGCTTAAGTTCAAGCCAAAGTACCGTTTCCTCGCCCTGGGTGCCTTCGGTAAATTCGCGCGGCGCTTGGTTGGTAGAGCTTTTGAAGTGAATGTTGCCGATGCCGCCCTTGCCGCCCTTGGCAACCACCAGCTCCTCACCGGGCGTTAGCAGTTCGCCGAGAAACTCGTCGGTTTCGGCATCCGTGATGACGGTGCCGGGCGCAACCTTCACGATGCAGTCGGCGGAGTTGCGACCGTGGCAGTTCGAGCCCATGCCGTGCTGCGCATGCTTGGCGCGCTGGTGCGGCCGGTAGTAGAGCGGCAGCAACGAATCTTCGTTGTCGTCGCACCGGAGAATCACCGATCCGCCATGGCCGCCGTCGCCGCCGTCGGGCCCGCCGCGGGGAATGAATTTTTCACGCCGGAACGATACGCATCCGTTTCCGCCGTTGCCGGCACGAATGTAGAGCTTGACGCGGTCTTTGAATACAACGTGTTTCATGGAAAGAGTGTTAAGGGATTACGGGTTAAGTTTCAAGTGAGCGAGGGGGCAAAAAAAAGGCGGACTAGAAGCCCGCCCTTTTCGTTCGGATAGGAACAGCTTATGCAGCCGTTACTTCGCGAATGTGCACCTTGCGCTGGCGCTTGTCGAATTCAACAACACCATCCTTCAGGGCGAAGAGCGTGTAGTCGCGCCCCAAACCAACGTTAACGCCGGGATGGAAACGGGTGCCGAGCTGGCGAACCAGAATGGTACCGGATGTGACCTTCTCACCACCGAACCGCTTAACGCCACGGCGTTGAGCGTTACTGTCGCGACCGTTGCTGGATGAACCTTGTCCTTTTTTATGAGCCATGACGGACCTCCCGCAAAATTATGCGCTAATTTCTTCTACTTTGATTTTGGTCAGCTCCTGGCGATGACCAATTTTACGACGATACCCTTTGCGGCGCTTTTTCTTGAAGGAATAGATCTTCTTCCCGCGCAGGATTTCCACTACCGATACCTTAACCTTGGCGCCATCAACAACAGGCGCGCCGATCGTCAGCTCGCTGCCGTTGGAAACAGCCAATGCGTCGAATTCAACGCTCGCACCTTCTTCAACTTCGAGTAGCTCGATATCGAAAACATCGCCCTGTTGGACGCGGTACTGCTTACCACCGGTTTGTATAACTGCATATGCTTCCATAAATTACCTCAATCCCCCGCGGGGCTTTGTTTCCTGAAAAATCAAGAGGCGGAAACTACGGAATCAGCCCCAAAGTGTCAACCCCTAACAATCCCAAAAAAAACGCGCCGATAAACACCGGTCGAACCGGCCGGTCTTTCGGGGGCGCTTCCCCTTTTCTAAAGGGTCCGGTTTTTTCCGGATCGCACCTTAAGATCTAGTGATTTACCGGGGAGGAATATAATGGGGACCGCCATGAATGGATACCACAAAGTGATAGCGTCTGCCGCCCGGCGGCTGTTGCTCGGTGGATGCGGCTGATTCACGAAGGCCGGACCCCTTCAAGGGACGTGAATATCGGGGCCCCTAGGTCGTTCTCGAAAAACTAAAGGAACCGCCTTCCTCCTTGAAATTATGGAAATCGGGGTTGACAGCCCCTCAACAAAGGGACTATAAAGCCGCTCTTTTTACGGGGGATTAGCTCAGCTGGGAGAGCGCGTGCATGGCATGCACGAGGTCATCGGTTCGATCCCGTTATCCTCCACCATTTTAAAGCCCGGTCATCCGACCGGGCTTTTTTTTGGCTCGCCCCCAAAGCCGGGGACAAGGGCGGTTTTCATTAAGCCGGCTCGGTCAGCATCATGGTGGCGGAGGCCTTCGCAACGAGTTCGCCGGCCGCGTTTTCAATATGCCCTTCAACGAAAGCCGTGCGCCGCGTACGGTTCGTCATCACGCCATAGGCCGTCAGCTTTCCTGAATCCGTCGCCTTGAGGTAGTTGATTTTCATTTCCAGCGTCACCCCGGTATTTTTTTCCGGCGACAAGGTGTCAAAGAAGGCCCGCGACATGGCGGTATCGAGCATCGTGAAAAGCACCCCGCCATGCACAATGCCGTAGCGGTTGCGGTGCTGGGCGCCGATGGTCAGTTCAATAACATATCGCTCGCCCTGGAAGCCCAGGATATCGAGGCCAATGTGGTCGTTGAAATCCGGTTCTTTCATGCATCACCTCATGCCATGTCTCTTTTTCCAGCCTGCTGTTCTTTCAGAAATTTCAGGATCGTTTCGAACACCTCGTCGCAGCCATCCCGCTGAACGATGTTGTGATAGTCGGCATCGACCACGACCTGCTGTTTGATGGCAGAGCTAATCTTATTGTACACCACCTCGGAACTCTGCGGATCGGCCACCGGATCGTCGCTCCCATGGAGAATGAGGCAGGGCGCCTCCACATTCGGCAGACTGTCCCGGCAAGCCGTAATGAGTTTGCACAGTTCGCCGACACCCTCTAGATAATGGAGCGAATAATTGATCTCCGGCGTTTCCGACTTGTTCTCGATGGTTTCCGAAACGGTGGCGGGAATGCGCAGCTTTTTCATGAACCGGTTCCATCCCAGCATGGCCGGCGTAAGCGTGCAGGCGCGCCGGTCCATCAGGATCAACGCGGTGTCGATACAGAAGAGGGCGTGAATCTGTTCACTCTTCCGCGCCGCATTCAACAAAACCAACAGGGCGCCGGCAGAGAACCCGCCCAGGATGACCTTCTTGCAGGAATTGCGCAGAATGGCGTAGGCGCGATTGAACGACAGCAGCCAGTCCTCCCACGTCACATCGAGCAGTTGCTCCGGCCCCGTCCCGAACCCTTGCAGCCGCGCCCCATAGACCGTGTAGCCGGCGGCGTGAAGATACTCGCCCAACGGACGCATTTCCGCCGGCGCCGCCAGATAGCCGTGGCACAGCAAAATCCCGGTATCGCTGGCCGGCGCGCGCAGGAAAAACGGGCAGCCAATGGAGGGCGACTTCGACTGGCCTTTTGAATAATAGAATTTGTAATCCTCCTCGAACCGCTGCTTATCCAAACCGGCCAGCCGCTGAACAATTTCCTGCCGGAGCTTTTCGGCGGGCCGGTTGACATAATGGGCCATCGTCTTCACCACAAACGACAGCGGCTCGACCTCGTGGGCAATCACCCGCGTTATGCCGTGCAACCGCACATCTGCGTGTGAAATGGCCTGCGACATCTTTCGATGCGCCACCCGGTACTCGTCCCCTTCGCGCGTTACAATATGCTCCGCCACGGCCAGCTTGTAGATATTTTCCAGCGGCTCGTGGGGCTCGTCGGCGATGAGCTTCACGAGATCGTTCTGCAAGGACGGATGAACGCGGCGGGCGCCGTTTTCACGGATCGTCAAGGCGGAGAGATACAGCGCGCGATGAAAATCCTCGATCTTGATGGTGTCACTTTTCAGCGAGCGCAACCCAATGCAAAACAGATGGTCGATGTTGATGGTGGTCGTGGCATAGATCGTCTTCATGAAGTTTTTGGTCAGCGGCCACCGCTGGCTCGAAAGCACCACACTCTCCCGTTGCACCTCGCCAAGCATCGGCAGCTTGCGCAGGCTCGCAAGCGGACGCGCCAGATAGTGCTGCACTTCGACGGGCGGGCTGAAATAGATCGTCATGTCGGTGTCCTTGAGCAACAGGCTGCCTTCCGTCATAAGCTCCTCGATCATGCGCTCCGACATATCCGGCTTGATGCTGGTGGCCAGCCGGGAGAGGGCGTTTTCATCGGGTCGCATCGGGTAGAAGGTAATGTTGACCGGCGTGATGACCAGTTCCTGAAAATCCGGACACGGGTCATAGGCAATGTCGTACCGTTCGCCCAGCTCCTTCATCACCTCGACATTACCTGCGGCGCAGGCAGCCAGAAAACGCTCCCGAACCCGCGCGGCCTTGAGCGCCAGCACCGCGGCGCCGGTATGCGGCCGCCCGTCCCGCGAGGGATGGTCAATGTGCAGTTTGCCGCGATGCACCACCTTCTTGCTCTTCACCATCACCCCTTCCGGAAAGATGACCCAGTCGTGGCGGCCCGTAACCAAATCGCCGATGATGGCCCGGTTGCGTAAGGGCTCACGCGTGGAACGCGCGCCCATCCGTTTGAGATATTCCCCGAAGAGCCCCTTGAACAGCCCGGGGTCGGCCAGCGCCCGCAGCTCCTTGTCCGTGTGCTTATGCAGGACATACGGAACAATGAAGGTTTCCATCCGGGTGAAATGGTTCACCACAAACAACGTCGGGCGGTCGGAAATATTTTCGAGCCCTTCGACGTTGATGGAGAATTTGAGGACCTTGGTCAAGGTACCAATCATCGCCGCGGTCGCTTTGAAAACCCGACTTGCCATTGTCCCGCCTCCTTGCCGATTTAGTCATCCGGCCCGATCCAAACAATCCCCTCTTCCAACCACGTGGCCTGGCCCTCCGAAACATGCTTCGCCAGCTGGTTAATTTCGCGGGTGTCGTTGCTGCGCAACGCGTCAAAATGAGCCTTGATCCGTCTTTCCGCCTGCCGGCAAAACACGTCCGCCAGTTCAATGGGCATCATGTCGTCCCGCTTTTCCTTACAGGCAAGGGCATAGCTGCACGTGGCCGACATGGCAAACAGCTCCGTCCCGATATCCATCAAGTGGCTCAGGAGGATCTGCCGCTGCTCCAGCCCCGCCCCATACCGCGCCATGGCATGGAACAACGTCCGGGCCAACCGGTGCGATGCGCGGGACATATAGCGGAAGTGCCGGGCCAAGGCCGCGCTGCCCTGGGGCAAAATCCCGGCGAAGACGTTCAACCATTGCTGCGGATACCAAACCGAATAAAAGCGGAACATCCGGCCGACCGCGGCGAACTTTGCACCCGCCGGCACATCCGGTTTCAACAGGTCCGCCGCCAGGGTCAAATGCGGATCCATCGCCTCGCGGGCCATGAACAGCCGCATGATTTCCGAGGTGCCTTCAATGATCGTGTTGATCCGCGCATCGCGCATCATGCGTTCCACGGGATAGGGCTCCTCGCCCCGCGCCTTCAGCGAAGGGGCCGTCTCGTAGCCCCGGCCGCCGCGCAGCTGAAGAGTCTCGTCCACAATGCGCCAGCCCGTTTCCGAACAGAAATATTTGGCCATCGCCGCCTCCAGCCGGATGTCCATATACTTCAAGTCGGCATAGCGCGACGCCAGAATCGTCACCGCCTCCATCGCAAACGTCGTGGCGGCGATGTATGCAATCTTTTCCCGCCCCGCTTCGTGATGCCCGATCGGCTGCCCCCACTGCTCCCGCTTATTGCCGTACCGCCGCACGATCGAAAGGCACTGCTTCGCCATGCCGGTACAGGCCGCCGGCAGCGTGAGCCGCCCAATGTTGAGGGTGTCTAAAGCCAGCTTAAGCCCCCGCCCCTTCTGCCCGATCATATTTTCGACCGGCACGCGCACATCGGTAAACTTAAGGTTGCCGTTCTGCATACCGCTCAGCCCCATGAACTCGCACCGTTGCAGGAGCTCGACGCCGGGCGTGTCGCGCTCCACAATAAACGCCGTCACCTGCCGCCGCTCCTTGCCGTTCACGATCTTGGGTTCGGTCTTCGCCATCACCACTAAAACCTCGGCGATGGGCGAATTGGTGCACCACTGCTTGAGGCCATTGAGGATGTAGTGCGTGCCGTCTTCCGACAAGACGGCTTCCGTGACCATCTGCGCCGGATCCGAACCCACGCCCGGTTCGGTCAAGGCAAACGCGGAAATCGCCCCCGCCACAAACCGCGGATAGTATTTTTTCTTCTGCTCCTCCGTCCCGAACATTTTCAACGGCTGGGGAACCCCGATCGACTGGTGCGCCGACGCCAGAACGGTGGTTGAGCCGCAGTACGACGCGATCATCATCATGATCCGGTTGTAGTTCACCTGCGACAGCCCCAGCCCGCCATACTCCTGCGGCACCTTCAGGGCAAAAACCCCCAGCTTGGCCAAACCGTCCATCACCTCGTCCGGGATGATGCCCGTCTGATCCACCTCATCCGGGTCGAGATGTTCCACAAGGAACTCGCGGATCTTGTCGACATGCTTATCCCCGATGAGCTGGTCCTCCTCCGGTTGCCACGGGAAGGGGAGGATCAGATCCGCCCGCCAGCGCCCCATGAACAAGCCGCCGGCAAAACTGGGATAGCGCCACTGCTTTTCCCGCGCCGCCTCCGTCACCTCCAGCGCATCGCGTTTCCCCGCGCTCATTTTCGAGGTATCAATAATCATCTGGTCGTCATTTCCGTTATTCGTCACGGGATTCTCCTTTGTTCGATCGCCCAAGAAAGGTGGTTCCGGCGGCCAGCATATCCTGCAGCCGCCCGGCCGGCTCGAAGCGGGCTCCATAGGCCTCTTTCAACTCCGTCAACCGCCCAACAATCTCCGAAATGCCACGGCTATCGGCATAGCACAGCAAGCCCCCCCGGAACGGCGGGAAGCCAATGCCGGCAATGAGGGCCATGTCCAGATAGTCCGCCCGATCCACCACGCCTTCCTGCAGGCACATGGCCGATTCGTTCACCATCGTTAACATCAACCGGTCCAAAATATCCTCGTCGGACAGCCGGGTGCTGCCGGAACCCTGTGCATATCTTTCTACCAGTTTGACCGCCGCGGCATTCGCGGTCCGTTTTCCGCCGGGATGCACATAGAAACCGCCGCCCGATTTCTTGCCCAGCAACCCCTCTTCAATCATCCCCCCCAGCACCGGCGCAGCCTGGAGCCGCGGCGAAAAGGCCGCTACCAATTCCTCGATCACCTTGAAGCCCACATCGATGCCCGTCTCATCAGCCAGCACGCAGGGCCCCATCGGCATGCCGAAGGCCTCCGCCAGCTGGTCGATCCGCTCAAACCCGACCCCTTCCTGCAGCAACATCCCGGCTTCGTTCATGTAGGGAATCAAAATACGGTTGACGAGAAAGCCGGGGCTGTCCTTCACCACAATCGGCGTCTTCCGCAAATCGTGCGCCAGCGCCACTACGGTCGCCACCGCCACATCGGACGACTCCTGGCCCGCAATGACCTCCACCAACGGCATGCGGTTGACTGGATTGAAGAAATGCATGCCTACCAACCGTGCTGGATATTCCATGGCCGCAGCCATTTCGGTGATCGACAATGCGGACGTGTTCGAACAAATCACGGTATCGGCAGCAACCACCCCCTCCACCTCCGCGAGCACTTCCTTCTTCACCTCTATTTTTTCCACGATGGCTTCGACCACAATATCCACGCCGCCAAATCCAGAATAGTCCAGCGCCCCCGTAATCCGGTGCATGCCCAGCTCGGCATCATGCGCCTTCATCTTCCGCAGCTTTACGAGCTGCCGATAGTAGTCGGCCGCTTCGGAATACGCCTTGCCGACCGCCTCCCACGAAATATCCTTCACCCGGACCGTCCGGTGATAGCGGCTAAACAGCCACGCAATCCCCCCGCCCATCACACCGGCCCCCAGCACCCCCGCCCGCCGGACCGGATGCGGCTCGACATCGGCCGCCACGCCCCGCTCCTTCTTCAGCAGCACGTCCGTGTGAAACAATCCAATCAGGTTCCGGCAGATCGGGGTGGTGGCCAGCTGTGAAAAGGCCTGCGCCTCCTTCTCCAACCCCTTCGAAAGGCTGCGGGAACAAGTGGCCCGCATCAGGGCCAGGATGGCCGGCACGGCGGGATAGTGTCCCTTCGTCCGGCGCATGGCATTTTCCGTGGCCTTGCGGAACACGATCCCGCTCATGGGCCACCGGGCTTCCAGCATATGCTTCCGGCGCTTCTTCAAAATGGCCTTGCGCCCCGCGCCGGTCAGGCACCGCTCCACAAATTCCTGGGCTTTATCCTCAATGAACTCATGCGCCACCAGTTCATCGACCAAACCCATCCGTACCGCTTTGCTTCCCGAGACCGGCTTGCCCGACAAGATCATGGTCAGGGCTTGAACCAATCCAACCAGCCGGGGCAACCGCTGCGTGCCGCCCCACCCCGGCAGAATCCCCAGCGAAACCTCCGGAAGGCCCAGCTTGGCCTTGGCGTTATCGCTCGCAATGCGGAACGAACAGGCCAGCGCCAGTTCGAGGCCGCCGCCCAGGCACGCGCCGTCGATCACCGCCACGGTCGGGTACGGCAACGCCGCCAGCTTGGAAAAGACCGACTGGCCGCGGCGCGATTTTTCGAGGGCATCGGTCGCGCTCTTGATCTGCTCGATTTCATTGATGTCCGCGCCCGCAATGAAGACGCCGGGCTTCGCGCTGGAAATCACCAGCGCCTCGATGCCGGGATTCACCAAATCGACATCGAGCATGAGATTCAACTCCGCCATCACCGCTTCCGATAGCTTGTTGATCTTTTCGTTCGGCAGATCCATCACCAGCTGCGCAACGCCGGAAGCATCCTTGGTTAAAGTAAACATGCTATTCATCAGTTCACCTCCACGACAAAGGCCGCGCCCTGCCCGCCGCCGACGCACAGCGTGGCCAGGCCGCGCTGGAGCCCGCGGCGCCGGAGTTCCTTCAACAGCGTCACAATCAATCGCGCCCCGGTTGCTCCAACCGGATGGCCCAAGGCGATCGCCCCACCGTTGACGTTCAGCTTTTCCGGATCGATTTCGCCGAGGGCCTCGTCGCGGCCGAGGTCCTTCTTGGCAAAGTCGCGCGATCCAAAGGCCCGTGTGCAGGCAATCACCTGCGCGGCAAAAGCCTCGTTGATTTCAATCAATTCAAAGTCGTTGAGCTTGAACCCCGTCCGGTCGAGCAAGCGCGCGGTGGCATAGGCCGGACCCAACCCCATTCGGTCGCCGGCGAGCGCGGCATAGGCATAGCTGTGCACATAGCCCAGTGGTTGCAACCCTTCCGCCTGCGCCTTTTCCGCCGACATCACCAGCGCGGCCGCGGCTCCGTCCGTCACCTGCGACGAGTTGCCCACCGTAACCGTTCCCGTCTTGCGATCGAAGTAGGGCTTCAGTTTCTGCAGATCCGCCATGGATTGGTTGGGGCGCGGGCCTTCATCGTGCTGCTGGATTTCCTTGTACCGGGGCGGCACCGGAACCGGAACCATCTCTTCGGCGAGCCGTCCCGCTTCGATGGCGGCGCGGGCCCGCACATGGCTCTGCAAGGAAAACAAATCCTGTTCCTCACGGCTGATGTGGAATTCCCGCGACAGCCGTTCGGCGGTCAAGCCCATGATCAGGCCGCAGACAGGGTCGGTCAGCCCCTGCTGCAACGCGATGACGGGCTTGAGATAGGAGAGGCGGAACGATCCCAGCACCTTCAACTTTTGCGACGCGGTCTTGGCCCGGCTCAACCGGACGAACAGGTCGGTCATCTGCGGCCCGTAGAGCAACGGAATATTGCTCATCGATTCCGTGCCGCCAACGAGCACCGTCGCGGCATCCCCCGCCGCGATCATTTGCGCCGCAGTGGAAAACGACTGCAGGCCGGATGCGCAGTTGCGGTGCACCGTATGCGCCGTGGTTGCAAGCGGCAGGCCGGCCTTCAAGGCAATCACCCGCGCAATGTTCGCGGCATGGATCGGTTGGGCCACATTGCCAAAGACCACTTCGTCGATCTGTTCCGCCGGATACCCGGTGCGCGCCATCAATTCCTTCACCGCAAACGCGCCGAGATCATCCGCCTGCACCTCCTTCAGCTTTCCGCCCGCCTTGCAGAAAGGTGTGCGGACGCCGTCAACAATAGCCAATCGCATATTCATGCAGATCCTCCGTCCCCTTTGTTTCGTCATAGAGCAGCTCAATCACATCCTTATAGTGTTCCTCCAGAATGTGGCGCCGCATTTTCAACGTCGGTGTCAATTCCTCGTTGGCGATCGACGGTGGATCCGGCAGCAAGGCATAGGCGTGGATCTTTTCCCAGCGGTCCAGGTCCGCATCCATCCGCTGGATGTGCGCCTTGATGGCCCGATGCAATTCCGGCGGCTGGATCGCTGCGGCCGCAGGATTCAGGAACAGCAGGCTGCTCACATACTTGCGCCCGTCGGCAATGATGCAGGCTATGTCGACCAACTCGGAGCGGCACAACGACTGCTCCAGCGGGCCGGGAACAACCATTTCGCCGGTCGAGGTTTTAAACAGCTCCTTGCGCCGCGCCACGATCGTCAGGAAGCCCTCTTCATCAATCTGCCCCAGATCGCCCGTGTGCAGCCACCCGTCGGCATCGATCACCCGGGCGGTCTCTTCCGGCATGCGGCGGTAGCCGCGCATAATGTTCGGCCCGCGCGCCAGCACCTCGCCCTCTTCCGTCGTCATAATCTCGACGCTCGGCAACGGCCGGCCCACCGAGCCGACCTTGCGCTGGGCAGGATGGTTTACGCACACCACCGGCGCCGCTTCCGTCAGTCCGTAGCCCTCATAGAGGGGAATGCCCACGCGCACAAAGAAGCGGTTCAGCTCATCCGGCATATGTGCGCCGCCTACCATCAGGGTCTGGATTTCCCCACCCATGGCCTTGCGCACCTGCCACCCCACCAGCCGGTCGGCCAGCCCGTTCAAGGGGTGAAAGCGTTCCGTTTCAGTGTAGGGCCGGCTCGCCCGCCGAACCGTCCAGCGCGCAAACGATCCCTTGGGGCCCGCGATCCCCGCCGCCCGTTCCCGGACCCGCTCGAAGGTTTTTTCGAGCAGGCGCGGCACCACCGCCATCATGGTCGGACGCACCTCCTGCATCAGCGCGCCAATATTCTCAATGTGGTCGGCAAAATAGATGCACATGCCTTTCGCCAGATAGAGGTAGAGCACGATGCGCTCAAAGGTATGCGCTACCGGCAACAGGCTGAGACCACGATCCGCGCACGGCCGGATCGGGAACAACGGCATAATCCCATGCAGCTGCGACTCAACATTACGGTGTGTCAACTCCACCCCTTTCGGCATGCCCGTCGATCCGCTCGTGTAGATGATCACCGCCAGGGCCTCTGGATCGATCCGATCCAGCAACTGCTTCACCCGATCCGGCTCATCGGCCAGCAGCTCTTCCCCGCGGGCATACAGTGGGTCCATATGAACCGCCGCCGGCAGATCGCTTTGCTGGTCGGTAATGATCAAGTCGAAGCGATCCGCAAAAGGAAGAAACCGCGCCCAAAGTTCCGGGCCAAAGACAAAGATCGCCTTCATGCCCGAATCCTCCACCTTGTAGGTAAAGTGGGATGCGGAGAAATCGACGAAGAACGGAACCGTCACCCCGCCGGCCAGCATGGTGGCCAGATCGGCCACCAACCAGCTCGCCGAAGGCGCCGACAACACGCCCACGCAGGCACTCGGCCCGGCCAGCCGTTCATGCAGCGCAACGGCCAGGCAGGAAACCCTGCGCACCAGCTCGGCCATCGACACCGCCTGCCATGTGCCCCCCACCCGGTCATTCACCGCCCGGCTATTCACACTTGGCACTACGGGATCGAACAGCATTTCCGGAATTGAACAAAACGATCCCATTTTGCTTGTCCTCATCTCTTCGCGACACCGAGGAGTTTAGTGCGGCCCCGCAAAACCGTCAAGTCTTGCCGAAGCCTGACTTATCCTTGTAGAGTCCGCAGAATCCCTCCCATCATCATGAAATATGAAAAGTTGTGCAAAGTTCTTCACTTCAGGAATCAAGCCGCCGCACGGGAATGGAACCCGTATTCAACCGGTCGCTGGCCGAACGGATTCGGCCGGGTTTTTCAACGGATCCAGGCAGGCCCAACTTTTTGCGTTTTACCACTTGCACCACCCCCCCCCGCCTAGGTATCTTCCTGATCCTCTTTTTCATACCTCCGCTCGGGTGGTGAAATTGGTAGACACGCAAGGTTGAGGGCCTTGTGGGAGTTATATCCCGTGTGGGTTCGAATCCCACCTCGAGCACCATTTTATCCACTGATCACACCGATCAGTGGATTTTTTGTGCATATGCTCAGCTAGCAAGAAACTTCATGGCGTTTAGCCGCGTGAAGCGAGGGAGGAGTATTG
>Ga0208879_1000103_pt1 | contig 87487 bp, 97 predicted proteins | sample Knorr_S15_td_Bot_FD_185605 | JGI IMG/M metagenome (GOLD analysis project Ga0208879, IMG submission 185605) | Marine microbial communities from Southern Atlantic Ocean transect - Knorr_S15_td_Bottom_ad_5009_LV_A (SPAdes) (version 2) | ecosystem: Environmental > Aquatic > Marine > Oceanic | place... | reverse complement strand
TGACGCACTTTTAAAACAGTGCGACAGTGGTCTTATGAGAGAAACAGAGAAAAAAACAGAATTATTAATGGATACTGGAGATTTAGAAAAAGAAAGAGGTATTACAATACTAGCGAAAACAACATCCATAGACTACAAAGGGATCAGGATCAATATTATAGATACTCCAGGTCATGCTGATTTTGGTGGAGAAGTTGAAAGGGTATTGGACATGGCAGATGGCGTGTTGCTCTTAATAGACGCAGCAGAGGGCCCAATGCCACAAACAAAATTTGTGCTAGGAAAAGCCTTAGCGCAAGGATTAGACCCTGTAGTTATAATAAATAAGATTGATAGATCAGACGCTAGACCAGATGAGGTAGTTAACGAAGTCTTTGATCTTTTTGTTGCATTAGACGCTACGGATAAGCAATTAGACTTTCCTATTTTATATGCGGTTGGAAGAGATGGCTGGTGTGCAAAGGAATTAGACGACCCAAGAGAGAATGTTGAGCCTCTACTCGACTTAATATTAGATCACGTACCAAGTCCAGATGTTCAAATAGATAAACCTTTTGCTATGCTAGTAACCTTATTAGGTTCGGACCCATTTATAGGAAGATGTTTAGTAGGAAGAGTCATAGAAGGTAGTGCTAATGTTAATGAAACAGTAAAAGCAATCAACTTAGATGGTAAGTTAATTGAAACAGGAAGATTAACAAAATTGTTAAAATTCGAGGGGACTTCAAGGGTAGCCGTAGAAAAAGTAAGTGCAGGGGATATTATTTGTATTGCAGGTTTAAGTAAAGCTGCAGTATCAGACACTATATGTTCACCTTCAGTAACGAAACCACTTGAGTCAACACCTATAGACCCACCTACTATGTCGGTAACTATATCAGTTAATGATTCGCCGCTAGCTGGACGAGAAGGTAAAAAAGTTACATCAACTTTGATTAGAGATCGTCTTCTAGCTGAAGCCGAAACTAATGTTGCTATAAACTTTTCAGAGAATCCAAACAAAGATGCTTTTGAAATTAGCGGCCGAGGTGAGTTGCAACTTGGAGTATTAATTGAGCAAATGAGAAGAGAAGGTTTTGAATTGACAATAGGTAGGCCAAGAGTTCTATTTAAAGAAGATGATAAAGGAAAACGAACTGAGCCTATTGAAGAAGTGATAATTGATGTTGACGAAGAGTATTCAAGTAGTGTTATAGATGGTATGAACAAGAGAAAAGCAGAAATGCTAAACATGAAGACTGTTGGTGCAGGTAAAAGCAGGTTGATTTTCCATGCCCCATCTAGAGGTTTAATCGGATATCAAAGCAAGCTTTTAACTGAAACTAGAGGAACAGCAGTTGTTAATAGACTTTTTCATTCATATGGCTCCTATAAAGGAGATATCCAAAGTAGAAGAAACGGCGCACTAGTATCTGCGGAGAATGGGACAAGTGTATCTTTTGCTTTATTTAAGCTACAGGATCGAGGAGCAATGTTTATTGGACCCCAGACTCAAGTTTACGAAGGGATGATTGTAGGTGAACATAGCAAAGACAATGACTTAGATATAAATGTAATAAAAGGAAAACAGCTTACGAACATGAGAGCTGCAGGTAGCGATAAAGCAGTAACCTTGATTGCACCTAGAAGCTTATCCTTAGAAGAGATAATGGCTTATATAAAAGAAGATGAGATGATAGAAGTTACTCCTAAGAATTTAAGATTAAGGAAGAAGTTCCTATGTCCACATGAAAGAAAAAGAAACTCTAAACTTGCCTAGCTATTTTTAATAAATATCATTAGCTCTTTGTATAAATCTTATATAACCTATAACTTTTAAATTTTCTAAACACATGTTATTTAAATAGCCTTATAGGAGTTATTCTCCTTGTAGTCTCACTATCTTCCTTATCTAGATATTCTATTTCATAATCATAAGAGGAAGATAAAATTTCAACTAAGTCGAAAGCTCTTAGTACCATGACTTCTTAATTATACCTTTTTTAGTTAGTGTTAAGCTAAAAAACAGGATTCCTAAAGAATCCTACAGAATGCAATTAAATCACTACAAACATAAGTTTACATAAGATATATAATGCAACTAACAAATTATACAAAATCAATCAATTGTGTGTTAGAATGAAATTTCATCCTCTTATATGGTGGTTGATTTATGGTCAGAATCTTTAATTACGTTTTTTTGGTTGTCATTTGCCTATCTCTTCAGGTTTCCGAAGTTTTTGGGTCTGATGTGGCCGACAAACTAAGTAATGCTTTGAGTGAATATCAAAACAAAGCAAGTTCAATGGATTCCAATAATGATAAAACTAATTCGGATTACTATGAATATTCTCAGGTATACAACACGCTTGGTGGATATTACGATGCCATGTCAGCGATAAATGCCGATAAAAAAGGTTTTCTGCTTACAAAAGCTTCAGAGCTGTCAAATCAATCCTATGAGTCGATGAAAGAATCATCAAAAAATCCTTTTTTTGCAAATTCAGAGGGTTCAGTGAATTTCTTCCAGGATGCCGATGGAGATTCGGTTGTGGATTTTTCCTTTTTAACAGTTATACCTCTTATGCAGTCACCAGATCTCAAACATACATGGTTCACACAATTGAGCACTCTCAGTGTAGAACAGTTTGAAGACAGAAGAATAACTTCTAATGTAGGTCTCGGGTATAGAAATTATAATTCTGATTTCAATTTAGTTCTGGGTGTTAATTCATTTTATGATCACGAATTTGAAACTAATCATAATAGAGTTGGTTTTGGTGGAGAAATTAAAAAAGGTTTGCTAGATTTAAATATTAACTATTATTTTGCCTTGAGTGGCAAGAAGAAAGTCAAGATCGATTCAATTAATGGAGACGAAAGGGCTTTGACAGGAATTGATGCAGAAGTTGGTCACCCTCTTCCTTTTCTCCCATGGACGAAAGCTTTCTTTTCATATTATTTTTTTGATGGTGAAAAAGTCGATGATCCATATGGATTTAGATATTCGTCAGAATTATATTTATCCGATTATATAACTGCAGAAGTTGGATATAATGACGATCAACAGGAAGATAAAATCGATCAACAATATTGGTTTATAAAACTTACAATAGCCGCTAGTCCAACCACGAACCCTACTCTTTTTGGTACGAATTCCCAACCCTATTCTACAAGTATTTTTGGTTATAGAGACGTAAAATCAACACTCGTCGATAAGGTAAGAAGAAGAAATAAAATTACTCTTGAGAGAATCCAGACTGGGTCTATGGAAGTTGGAGGAAATTAAAATTGAGATCTTATAATTATATTTTTATTCTTTTTTTCATCTTTTTTGGTACTACTAATGCTTTTTCTACAGCGTGTAGTGGTCTCACCTCAGTTCAGATTCAGGCTTTAACTAGTACCGTTATAGGAAACAGTAAATGCACTACAGCGGCAGATCTTTACAAAATGACAGTTACAGCTGGAGAGTTTTACAATTCTAAATCTGCAGAGAGATTTGAGATTAAAAAGGCAAACGCTACTTATGATATAGCCTCAGAAAAATTTGACTATATTCCACAAATAACCAATATTCAGCCAGGAACTTATGATCAATTCAGAGGTTACGCTGATAATGTTTTTGTTATTAAAGGGGGCTTTACAACTACAGATAGTAAACCTTGTGTTACTTATGGTACCATGGATGCAACTTATTTAGATTTTAGAGATTCAGGTATTAAGACTGCAGCAAATAAAACTAGTGTAACGGTAACAATGACTAATTTTGGAGCGGGTATTTGGCACTATACTGATGGAAATTCAAATCTAATTGAATTTGTTGATTCATCAAATAATAGGGCGACTTCTAACGGCACGGCGGATAGAATAAGAGTTACTTACACATTACCTACTGTACTAACTTTAGAGAAGACAGATAAAGTCAAAATCAAAATGTACATGGGGGTATCTTCTTCAATTACACATGAGTATGCAACTTCGGATGGGTCAGGTGCTTATAATTGTTCGTCTGTTGGGATGCATTCTCCTCTTTTTACAATGACCGTTACAAAAGAAAGTATCGAATAAAAACGCACAGTTTTTGAAGTTAAAAAACAATCATAATGCTGATAGATTAATATAATATGTTTCGCAAGATTCAACGGAATCTCACCGAGTATAACTTATGATATTTAAAATTTGGGTATAGCCATCCTCATTGTTATAAGGATTATTGATCTTATGTTAACAAATTAATAATTGAATTATCTTTTGATTGTATATAAAAATTAATTTTTGCAGATGACTCATGCAGGCCCGTCTTATTTCTCTTTGAAAATTCTAATTGAGCCATTGAGGATGTTGGCATATCATCTAAGCTAAAATTTCCGCTCAAATACGATAGTAAATCACTTACACCAGGATTGTGGCCGACGATTGTTAGCATGCTTGTTTTTGATTCCAGGGATATTGTTTTTATTATTTCCTTGAAATTTGCCAGATACAAGTCCTGGTAATACACAATTTTACTTTCATTATTTAATGAATATTTAAAACATTCGAGCGTCTGCTTCGTTCTTAGAGAAGTTGAACATAATATTTTGTGTTTTTTAAAATTGTATTGCACGAGATATCTATTTAAAAAATCTGCATCGATTTTTCCGATTTTTGTAATTGTTCTATAGATATCATTTTTAATCGAACTATTTTGAATCGATTTTGCATGTCTAATGATATTTAGAATCTTCATTGAATTGTTATATTAACATTCTGTAAATTATTTGATATCTCCTAATTGATATCTGTGGTGATATAATTATTGTCAGATTGTATGTATGTACCTGGGATATCCGAACTAGCAAGAATTAGAATCCGTAGTTCCAAATTATCTACTTATTTAAATTTCTATATAATGATTGCCTCATTATATTTCTTAATAAAATCGGTACAAGTAATTTATGTTTTTAGTGGATTAAAACTATCCATATTGGCAGCCCTTCTCTTCCCTATCACTGTTTTATTTTATCCATTATCATTAATTTTTACTTCAAACTATCCGGCCTTTTTTAAATTTCAAATTTTATTTTACTTTATTCCAATAATATTTAGATTAATTGTTAGAAAATCTAAAAGGAGATATTAGATGATTAAGTATATAGTGATGTTTTTATTATTACCTAACACTGTATTAGCGGTCACATCAGATCTTTTAAAAACCGAAGAACCATTAAGTTTTGAAAAATTTATTTTTAACAATTCACTTAAGGCACCTATTGTAAAAAATTTGCGACGTATAAAAGCTATTAATAAAGAAATTTGCGCTGATGATTTTTCACTCAGAACTAAAGATAAGCAAATATGTAAATTTTTATTTATACCTCCTAATAAGATTAAGATTTTTAAAAATAATCAAAACTCGGAGGAGATTATAATTTATTATCCGGACAAAGATATGATTGAGTACTAATTTTTATATTTTTTATCTCTTAGAATGAGAATCTTTTCCTTGACTTTTTCTATATAGTGGCTTCCTTCCTCGCTGTATCTTTTTAGTCCGTTTGCAAGCCTTAGTGAGTCGACCTTTCCCCATAATGTAAGTTCTATTTTTCTTATTTCTCTTAAGTTTGCATACTTGTCAGATGTGTTCAAATTGTGAATATAGTCTGAAACTGAATCACAAGCGGATTTGTAAACGACCAAGCCAAAATCGGCATCTGGATTCTCAAGTGGTTTCAATTGTGACTTCTTTGGATTCCAGGTCCTCATACCAAAGAAGTTATTACCTTCTATAGCAAATCTAGATTTCCCCCAATTAGACTCTAGAATTGATTGAGACAGCAACAATTCTAGTGGAATGATCTCATCTTCTTTTAAATTTTTTTGTATTTTGTTTGAACAAGATTCCATTAAACGAATGAAATCTCTATTCTCAGTAGTTTTATTTGACAATGTGATTTTTTTGACTTTCTTAGTTGGTGAATAGATAGGAAGACCCTCTATTCTTGTTCGTAGATATGATGTAGACGGGGTCTCGATAATCGGGATGGTTAAAATTACTTCATTAGGTAGAGAATTTATAACGGAATAAGGATTTTGATTTCCGGCATAGATGTTTGGAGTTAATATAAAGAAAATTGATACCAACACAGCTATCATTAGAGAATAAAAATACTTATTATTGGTAACTATGTAAATAATATTATTTATTTAATTTTTTATCTACATTTTATACATGGTTGAATATTTGATAATATTAAAGATATGAGTTTAAAATGGTTACTATTTTCATCTCGAGGGAATCTTAATAGAAAGAATTTTTGGATAACCATTCTTGTTTTGTATTCGATCCCATTTCTTCTAACTGTGACAGGGGATGAGATCTTTGAAAACATAGGGAAGAGTGAAATCTCATTTTTGATGTTTTTTATATCAAAAATGTTCCCTAGATTGTTTTGGTTGTTCGTTTTAGCTTGCTCGTATTATGTGGCTAGAAAAAGAGTGAATGAAATTCAATCGTCTATCTTTATTCCCATCCTGTATATAGTTTCTATATTGCTTCCAACTTTTTTACAGACAGCCAAATTAGATAATCTTGCTTTAATATTTGGAATAATCCCTACTGGAATTACTTTTTATTTGGGTTTGGCGCCACCAAAAAAAATTAATTTAAGTTAATATATTCATATAGTGAACGTTAAAAAACTTGACCTTGGATATCTTAATTCTAAAACCATACTAGTCACGGGTGTGTCTAGAGGTATAGGTAAAGCCATTGCTGAAAAATTACTTCTTCTAGAAAATATTGTAATTGGTACAAGTAGGGAATTGAAGTCCTTAGACGAATTAACAAAAAATTTTAAAAAGAATTTCTATCCATTTGAATTAAATTTAGAGAGTGCCGATTCGATTGATAATCTTGTAAACAATGTGGGTAAAAACTTTGGAAAGCTAGATGTGCTAATCAATAATGCAGGCATGCTAGGGGAAATCAAAAAATTGGAGCACTGTTCTTTTAAAATTTGGAGTGATGTTATAAATGCAAATCTGAATAATCAATTTTTACTAATAAAATCTTTGTTGCCCTATCTAAAGTTGTCCAAAAAAGCCTCGATTATTAATCTAAGTTCGACTGTTGGAAGAGAACCTAGAGCTGATTGGGGTGCTTATGCGGTATCGAAAGCCGGATTTGAGGCGGTGTCCACCATATTGTCTCAGGAACTGGAAGATGCCAGAATAATAGTAAATACGGTAAATCCTGGAGGAACAGCTACTAGGATGAGAAAAGAGGCTTTTCCAGACGAGGATCAATCTAAAATACCTCAGCCAAGAGACATACTCCCTATTTTCTTATATCTTTGCAGTGACCAAGCAAACGAAACTGGTGAAAGATTTGATGCAAGAGATTATATAGGAATATTGGAAAATTAGTAAAAAGATATATATTGATAAGAGATAATATTGAGGGAGCTATAAAAATGCCGATTTATGAATATAGATGTCTAAAATGCGAAGAGGTTTTTGAAGAACTTCAGTCTTTTAGTGATAAAGAATTAAAGATTTGTCCATGTGGAAAAAAAGGGAAAGTAGAAAAATTGATATCGCTATCCTCTTTTCAATTGAAAGGCGATGGTTGGTATTCAACCGATTATGCTAAAAAACCTAAATCGGCACATACTTCTCCACCAACGGAAGGAATGGACGCTACAAAACAATCTATTGAGTCCGCAACACCAAAAAAAGATGGCGAATTGGTTGCTGATGCAATCAGTAAAGACGTAAAGAAAGCTAAAGGACAATCTAAGTAATTTGTAATTATTGATTAAAGGATAAAATTTAAAAGTTATCTAGTATTCTTAGAAGTTCTTTCTCTTGAATGGGATTACAAAGTTCTAATGTATTATCGATTTGGATTGGTTCATTGAGTTTAAACCAGGATATGCAACCCTTTGCTTCGTGTATATTGTAAGCTACATTTTTCGGGAATTTTATTTTTTGAATTTCTAGGAGATAACAATATAAAGGTTTTTTTGGTCTGAAATTAAATCTTTCTATTAAGTATCCTTTTTCCCAAGGGTGATATGGATCTAATAAATTTAATTTGTTAATGGAATCTATTTTGAAAGATTTTTTAATTCTGGCTATATATTCAAGATTAAAATTTCCAGTATAATCACCTGTTCTATTCTTAAGATAATTTTTATATTCTTTTTTTACAGTTTTCTCTGATTCGTGCTCGAATGTTTTAAATATTCCAAAATATGAATCGGTACCCTCAAATTCTTTTTCATGAATTCCACCCTTTCGAAAAATCAATCCGATTTTTTTATCTTCAAAGAAACTTAATGCAGAGGACCACTCCTTTAATATTCGCTCTATTAGCATAGTTAATCTTTTTTTATAAATTTAACTGGATAATTACCCGTCTTAATTAATCCATAGCTTTCTTTAGCTATATTGTAGGCACTTACAAACATAAGCGAAGCAATTATTAAACCAGCAATGACATCTGGCCAGTTTGTCCCCCACAAATAAACTAAGTATGCCGAAAAAATGATTAAGACATTTCCAATCGCGTCATTTCTACAACATATATATGCACTCTTAATATTTATATCATTTTCTTTAAAGCCTGACATAAATAAAACTGTCGAAAGGTTAACCATTAGAGCAGCAACCCCAATCGTACCTACTAAAAAATGAGAAGGTATTGATCCGGTTTTGATATTTAGAAATGCATGATAAAAAGCTAATCCTCCAAATAATACCCAAAAGAAACATTTGACTAAAGCAAGCTTTGCTTTGTTTGTAACGCTTGCGCCTATAAAGAATATGCTAGAACCAAGAATTAATGCGTCACCTATATTGTGTCCACTATCACTCAACAAAGCGGCGGAACTCTCAATAATACCGTAAACTAACTCAAATCCAAAAATTATAAAATTCAGTACAAATGCAATGAGTAATACATTTCTTTCACAGAAGTAGCAATTACTCTCTACGGTATGATTTAAATTAAAGCAAAACCTTAGCTTTTTCATCATTTTATTATACATTAAATATTAATGGACTTAGGAATCAATAATAGGTTTGCTATCGTATGCGCCTCAACGAAAGGCTTAGGTTTTGCTGTGGCAAAATCTCTTTTAGCAGAAGGAGCAAAAGTAGTGCTTTGCTCATCTAAAAGATTCAATTTAGACAATGCATCAAAAATTTTAAACGCTGAAGGTTACAAAGGACGATACTTTCCCTTTCTCGCTGATTTATCTACATCTGATGGAGTTGTGAGTTTGTTTAAATTTTCTCTGTCTCAAAGTTCGACAATCGATATCTTGGTAAATAATTGTGGGGGACCTGATCCAGGGGATGTTGATAGTATAAGCGAAAGTCAGTTAGACGATGCTATCAATAAAAATTTAAAAAATACTTTTAATCTTACAAAGTTAATACTCCCAATCATGCAAGCAAACAAATGGGGAAGAATCGTCAATATAACTTCTTCATCAGCAAAACAACCAATTGATGGCCTTGTGTTGTCAAATATCACAAGATCAGCTGTTACCGCTTTTTCTAAATCGGTATCAAATCAATATGCCAAATATAATATTATGGTTAACAATGTTTTGCCTGGAAGGATAATTACGGACAGAATAATCGAACTTGCGACAAAAAGAGCTGAAGATACAAATTCGAACAAAGAAGAAATCTTAAAAATTATGACTGAGGATCTACCAATCAAAAGACTTGGAAATCCACAAGAATTTGCTTCTATCGTTACATTCTTATGTTCTGAGATGTCGAGTTATATAACGGGCAATTCAATTCATGTAGACGGAGGACTTATAAAGTCTTTATTTTAACCATCCCTGGTGTACATTTAGATGATGAGTTTTAAAGAAATATTGAAAAATACCGACGATCAAGTATTAAAAGGTCTAATATTAAAAGTAAAAAACGAAACGATGAAAAAAGATATATCATGGCAGGGCGTATACCCACATCTTTTAGAGCTACTCAAGTATGAAGAAGACATTTTTAACAAAGTTATTAGATTAGTTTTAAATAAGCAATTTAAATAATGAAAGTTTTTAATGATATTTTAGAAACCATTGGGGATACTCCTCTTATCAAACTTGAGAATCTTTATAAAAATCAAAAAGTAGAAATATATGGAAAATTTGAAAGTTTAAATCCAGGTGGGAGCATAAAAGATAGAATATGTCTTAATATGATTAATAAAGCCGAAGAAGAAGGACTAATCAATCCAAAAACAACTACAATTATCGAACCGACAAGTGGAAATACTGGAATTGGATTAGCTTTAATATGTGCGACTAAGGGATATAAGTTAATTCTTACAATGCCTGAAGATATGAGTGAAGAGAGAAAAGTGATGCTCGTGGCGTACGGAGCGGAAGTGATTTTGACTCCAAAAGAAGAACAAATGCAAGGCTCGGTTGACAAATGTAACGAATTACTTGACTCAATTGATGATTCATTTTCCCCAAAACAGTTTGAGAATAAAAATAATCCGGATATGCATAGGAAAACAACAGCGGTAGAGATATTAAATCAAATGAATTCAGATATCGATGCTTTTGTTGCGGGTGTTGGAACTGGCGGTACAATTTCTGGAGTTGGTGCAGTCTTAAAATCAAATATTCCTGGAATAAAAATCGTGGCCGTTGAACCCGATGAGTGCCCTACTCTTAGTTCTGGTGAATCAGCTACCCATCTAATTCAGGGAATTGGAGCAGGTTTTGTGCCAAGAACCTTGGATAGAACCTCATATGATGAAGTCATGAGGATAAAGGGACAAGACGCAATTAAAATGACCAAAAAACTTGCAACAAACTTTGGCCTTCTTTTCGGAATATCTGCTGGTGCAAATGTCCTTGCATCGGTTCAACTTTCTAAAAAAATGAATCCTGGTAAAAAGATTGTAACCATTCTCTGCGATACTGGAGAAAGATATCTAAGTACTGGTATCTTTAGTTAAATTTATTGGTTATATTGTAATTATGAACAACCAATTTATTAGAAATCTATTTGTTTGGTTTGTCATTTTTGCTTCTTTACTGGGTGCGTACCAACTCTTATCAGAGGGAAAGAAAGAGTATTCTGATATCCAATATAGCCAGTTTCTTGGAATTATCGAATCGGGACAGGTTCTTGAAATTGAAATCAGGGGCAATGAAATAAGCGGGCAGTATTTAGTTCAATCTGCTGACGGTAAACCTGAGTATTTCAAAACCTATGGACCAGTAGGTGACGATTTGTTAAAGACATTATCTGCTAAACAAGTATCCTTCAATTTCGTTTCGGATAAAGCGAGCGGGCTTGGTGCATTTTTAATGAACTGGGCACCGATGATAATTCTAATACTTCTAATGGTCTTTTTCTTACGACAATTACAAATGGGTGGCAAAGGTGCAATGAGTTTCGGAAAAAGTAAAGCGAGAATGCTTTCTGACGAAGATAACAAAAAAACATTTGCCGATGTTGCTGGAATCGATGAATCAAAAGAAGAGGTTCAAGAAATAGTCGGGTTCTTGAAGAATCCAAAAAAATTTACAAACCTCGGGGGTAGAATACCAAAAGGAATCCTACTAGTTGGAGCTCCAGGCACAGGAAAAACTTTACTTGGAAGAGCTATTGCCGGTGAGGCTGGTGTTCCTTTCTTTATTATAAGTGGAAGCGATTTTGTTGAGATGTTCGTTGGAGTTGGAGCTTCAAGAGTAAGAGATTTGTTTGCTCAAGCTAAAAAAAAATCTCCGTGTATCATCTTTGTTGATGAATTAGATGCGGTTGGAAGGCATAGAGGTGCTGGTCTCGGTGGAGGCCATGATGAAAGAGAACAAACTCTTAACCAATTACTTGTGGAAATGGATGGTTTTGAGACAAAAACCGGTATTATCGTGATGGCTGCAACAAACAGACCTGATGTTCTAGACCCCGCATTATTAAGACCTGGAAGATTTGATAGACAAATCGTAGTCCCTAGACCTGATGTTAAAGGAAGAGAAGCAATTCTGAAAGTCCACACAAAAAACGTTCCATTGCACAAAGATGTAGGATTGGATATCGTTGCTAGATCAACGCCAGGCCTTACCGGTGCTGACATTGAGAATTTAATTAACGAGGCTGCTTTAAGAGCCGCAAGAACTGATAAGACTACAATATCCATGTCTGATATTGAATATGCTAAGGATAAACTACTTATGGGAGTTGAAAGAAAGAGTATGGTGATAAGTGATCACGAGAGAAAAATTACTGCTTATCATGAAGCTGGACATGCACTTGTTGCTAAACTTACTCCAGGGACGGATCCAGTTCATAAAGTAAGTATTATTCCAAGAGGTATGGCTTTGGGCACAACACAGCAATTGCCTATTGAAGATAGGTATATGCTTTCAAGCGATTACCTACATAAATCTATAATGGTTTTATTGGGTGGAAGAGCTGCGGAAGAAATTATATTTGACGAAAGAACGACTGGCGCGGGAAACGATTTAGAAAGAGCAACTGAAATGGCTAGAAAAATGGTTACCGAATGGGGGATGTCTGAGAAAGTTGGTCCTGTTAGTCTTGCGCAGAAAGAAGGCGCCATATTCTTAGGAAAGGAAATGGCAGCTGGGAAAGACTATAGTGAAACTACTAGTTTTGAAGTTGATTCCGAAATTAAAGAAATTATTGTTAATGCTCACAATAAGTCAGTTAACCTACTAAAAGAGAACAAAGAAGTTCTTCATAATTTGGCCAATTTACTCTTAAGCAAAGAAGTTGTTGATTCTAAAGATTTAGATAGTCTATTACAAAAGAATTTGCCAAAAGAATCTACTGGTAGCTCTTCTGAATGGACTGGGTTTAAACCTGAGCCTACAACAGCTTTTAGAAAAATAGACAAATAAAATTCTAGATGCTTTTTAAAATTAAATCTAAAACATTCCTTTTTGATGAGTTTCCATTGATAGTTGGGGTTCTAAATATAACCCCAGATTCTTTTTATGATGGTGGGAAGTATGAAACACAAAATCAAATTTTAAAAAGGGTGGACAAGATGATTGAGGAAGGTGCTGATATTATTGATATTGGTGGAGAATCGACACGACCTTATTCGAAAAGAATTTCACTAGATGACGAAAGAAAAAGATTATTGCCAGCATTAAAGAAAATTAAGAAAAATTTTAATATTCCAATCTCAATTGATACCATGAAAAGTAAAATTGCAGATATATGTCTCAAAGAGGGTGCCGAGGTGATAAACGATGCGACTGGTTTTTTATATGATAAAAATATTCCGAAAATAGTTGCCAAACACAATGCGGCTGTAATTATAAATCATACCCCTAGTTTGCCAGACGATATGCAAATGAAATGTAATTATAAAAATCTCACTAAAGAGATTAGTTTGTTTTTTAAATCAAAAATCAAAATATGTAGAGATCTAGGTGTAGATAAAAAATCAATTATTCTTGATCCGGGAATTGGATTTGGAAAAGAAACCGCCCACAATATTGATTTAATTAAAAATATTAAAGATTTTGATTCATTGAAGATGCCTCTCATGTATGGGGTTTCCAATAAATCATTTATTGGCACTATATTAAAAATAAAAAATCCTAGGAAAAGAGTCACTGGATCAGTAATTGCAGCATATGTTTGTATTCAGAATGGTGCAAAATTAATCAGGACTCACAATATAAAAGAAACTAAAGAGATGATTATGATGTGGAGAAAGCTTAATTAAATGTTTGGTACGGACGGAATAAGAGCATTTCCTTACAAAGAACCTCTAACAGCAAAGACACTTATAAAAATCGGTTATGCATACGGAATTTTTCTTAAAAAAAAAGACGTTTTGACATCAAATATTTTTTTTTCGAAAGATACCAGAAAATCTTCAAATTACATTGAGAATAATTTAATAAAAGGTGTTAATTTGGCTGGCTTAACCGCTATAAGACTAGGAGTCCTTCCTACATCGTCATTATCTATATTTACGACTAAATATCCTTATTCTGGCGGTATGATGATCACAGCTTCTCATAATGATTATCAATATAATGGTATAAAGTTCTTAAACCAAAACGGAGAAAAGATTACGAAAGATGATGAGAAAATCATAATCGATATTTTAAAAAAAGGCATCAAAGAAAGAAACTTAAAAATCAAGAATATTTATTACGAGAACTCTTTAAAAGAATACACGGATGAAATAGTTGAAAAATTCGAAGGTTGCAAATTAAAAAAATTTAAATTAGCAATTGATCTTTCAAACGGAGCTTCTTTTAGGGCTACTCCAGTTATTTTGTCAAAACTCAAAATTGATTTTAAAGCTATTTCTGTATTACCAGATGGATTCAATATCAATAGAAACTGTGGAGTTGAAAATTATAAGAAAATTAGTAATTACGTAACGAGAAATAGATTTGATTTTGGTGTAGCTATTGATGGAGATGCTGACAGAATAATCTTCGTCGATAGAAATGGAACATATGTAGAGGGAGACAAGATACTAAATTTTATAGCTAGCAATATCCTCAAAAAAGGAAGTAAATTAGTTACCACTGTTATGACTAATAATATTTTGGATACTAATTTGAGGAAGAAAGGTATATCTGTAGTTAAAACGGATGTAGGAGATAAAAATGTATACTCTAAAATGAAAGAAAATTCCTCTCTCTTTGGTGGTGAAAACTCAGGGCATTATATATTGCGAGACTACCTAAATACCTCTGATGCGAATCTAAATTTAATCCTTATCCTAAAAGTGCTGAGCGAGAATAAGCTTAATTTTGACATAATATCCAAAATGAAACTAAATCCAGCCATTCTTAAAAGTTTTGATATTAAAGAAAAGAAATCGCTCTCTACTATTCCCCAAATCCGTAGCTTTATCAAAAATTTTAGAAAACAATATAAATCAAAAGCATTTCTAAATATCAGGTACTCTGGCACTGAACATAAGATAAGAATTTTGGTGCAATATCATAAACTTGATGTTATATATCATGAAATAAATAAATTCGAAGCAATAGTCAATGAGTTAAATTATGATAAAACTTAATATAAATATCGATCATGTTGCCACCTTAAGACAATCAAGGATGGGATTTGCTCCTGATCCAATTGAAGCTGCAAAGATTGTTAAAGAATCAGGTGCAAATGGCGTAGTTATGCATTTAAGAGAAGACCGCAGACATATCCAAGACGAAGATTTAGTAAGATTTAAAAAAAACCCACAATTAAAAAAATTTCACCTTAATTTAGAAATGGCTCCAACAAAAGAAATGTTTGATATAGCAAATAAGATCAAACCCAATGTGATAACTCTAGTACCTGAAAAAAGAAAGGAGCTTACTACAGAAGGTGGATTAAATATTAAAAAGAACTCAAGAATTTTAAAATTGAGATTGAAAAATTTACACCCATCAATAAAAATTATGTTGTTTATCGACGCTATAAAAACGCAGATAGATGCTTCGATAAATTTAGGTCCCAGAACTATCGATGGTATTGAGCTTAATACCGGACAATACGCTAGATTAGAACCTCATCAATATAAATTATTCAAAAAAGAGTTTGATAAATTAAAGATAGCGGCAGAGTATGCACATGAAAAAGGCTTGCATGTTGCAGCAGGGCATGGTCTCGATACGGGTAATTTAAGAATATTAACTTCAATTTCTCAAATAATGGAATACAATATTGGACATAGCATTATTGGGGATTCCATATTTTTTGGACTGAAAAAATCGATTAAGAGAATTCAGGATATAATAGAAAGGTAATGATAAAAGGAGTAGGAGTAGACATTTTAGACATTGATAGATTTGGAAAACTCTATGCCAAATGGGGCTCTAGACTCTTAAATAGAATATTCAATGATGATGAAATCCCAGAGGCAAGTTCACAAAAGAAAACGATACAGTCTCTATCTGGTAAATTTGCCGCGAAAGAAGCTATTTCAAAGGCCTATGGAACTGGAATTGGGTCATTCATTTCTTTTAAGGATATAAAGATCTTAAAAGGCGAATCTGGTCAACCTATCGCATGTTTAAAAAATAATAAATTGGAAAAATTACATCTAAGCATTAGTCATACGGATACTTATGCTGTGGCATTTGTGACGATAGAGATATGAGATGAATGATACAATTTTTGGAAAGATTATAAACAAAGAAATTCCAGCCGAAATAGTATATGAAGATGATATCTCAATTGCCTTTAAAGATGTAAATCCTCAAGCACCTATTCATATTTTGATAATCCCTAAAAAACTAATCGATATGCCTCAAAATATCACGGATGAGGACGATAATTTGGTAGGCCATTTATTTAGCGTTGCAAGTAAAATTGCAAAAAAACTAAATATCACTAACGGGTATAGGCTTGTTATGAACAATGGACAAGATGCAGGTCAATCCGTCCTTCATGTTCATCTACATATGCTGGCTGGCCGAAGACTTACCTGGCCCCCTGGTTAAATGTATAAGAATATCAATTTTCTAACAAATCTGGGAAACAGTAAAAAACCTGGACTTTATAAAATAAAAAAAGTTCTATCTTTTTTTTCTAATCCTCACCTACGACTTAAAAACTGCATACTCATATCAGGAACTAATGGTAAAGGAGCTGTTGCGCAATCTCTGAGTAATATACTCACAATATCTGGTTACCGTACTGGTCTTTATACCTCCCCTCATCTTGTTCGTATCAACGAGAGATTAAAAATCAATAATAAAAATATAACTAATAGAAATTTAGATTTAATTTTAGATAAAATCATTCAAAAGTGTGATAAAAATAAAATCCAATTGAGTTATTTTGAGCTTATAACAGCAGCCGCAATCTTATATTTTTACAAAGAAAAGAATGATATTAATATCTTTGAAGTAGGACTTGGTGGTAGATTTGATGCCACAAATATCGTGAATTCCAAAATGGCACTTATAACAAATATAGGAAAAGATCATATGAATTATCTTGGACATACAATTGAACTTATAGCGAAAGAAAAGGCTGGAATTATAAGAAAAAATGGATATCTCATAACATCTGCGGAAAAAAAAGGACTAAATATTTTGTTAAAAGATTCAAAGAGAAAAAGAGCTAAGGTACTAATAAGAGATAAAGATTTCTTTATGGAGGAATCAAATTCCAAATATTATTACAAATCCGACAGCGTAACGATAGAATTTAAAACTAATCTTTTAGGAGAACATCAAATGAGCAATCTTGCTTTAAGTATAAAGGCGTCAGAAATCATTAATAAAGAATTTGGGTTTCGTATAAAAATAAAAAATATAAAAAAAGCTTTAAGTAGAATTAGTTTGCCAGGAAGATTTCAACTAATAGAACGAAATCCAATAAAAATAATTGATACCGCACACAATGTACATGCTATATCAAATCTTGTGAAAAACTTAAAGATATTTCTTAAAGGAAGAAAAATTAATTTTTTGATTGGAATGCTGAAGGACAAAAGACCCAGGGAATGTATCAATATTATTAAAGAAATCTCAAATAAGATATATGTAGTAAATGTCCCTCATGCTAGATCATTTGATGCGAATAAGTTGGTTCAAGAATTTGATGATAAAAATATAAAATTTATCCACTATGAAGATATTCCAAAAATAATTAATTACAAAAGGTCACTTGTTATTACCGGGTCGAATTATTTAATAGGACATTTACTTTCTAAATATGTACAATTAAAAAAATTTTAAAAAATAACTATAATACTTCATAATAAAGTAGTAAAATCTTCTCTGTGTATGACTCAGAGATTTGGAAATACTATGGAGGTTGATTATGTCGAAAGTCGCAATTGTTATATTTGCAGATATCGAAACAAAAGGAGATTTTGGAAGAGCGGTTAATGCTTTAATGACGGCAAAGGAATTTAAAGAAGCTGGTGACGAAGTCCAAATAATTTTTGATGGTGCAGGAACCAAATGGATAGGTAAATTTAACGAAAAAGACGGTAAATATAATGACCTATTTGATTCTGTAAAAGATAAAATTGCTGGAGTTTGTGGTTATTGTGCTGGTGCTTTTAAAGTTACAGACGTAGTTACCGTTAACGCCATAAACCTGCTGGATGAGTATAACGGACACCCCAGCTTTAAAAAATTAGTTGATAATGGTTACACTGTACTTACTTTTTAAGATTTAGATTTCCTTCTAAAATCACTACCACTCAGCTCGAGTACCTTGCACATTTCGAATATTCTAGAGATATTCCTCTCACCAATTTTATAATCTAATATTTTCCCCGAATCCGATTGTTTGTGCTTTTTGCTATTAAGAAAAGTTAGATTAGAATTAAAAATCGTATGTCTTTTGGAGTTGTATCTCTTAGCAATGAGACTATCAAGGACACTTGTTTCCCATTCGCTCATCCTTGTTGCACCAAGATCATCTATGACCAATACGTCATACCGGCAAAGATCGTCGACGTATTCTTTTTCTGATTCGTTTTTTACATATATATCTTTTATGTCTGCTAGCAACTCTCTGAACTCTTTAAAAAGACATTTTTTATTTTGTGCAAAAATTAGCTCGCTTATGATTGACACGGAAAGGTGTGTTTTCCCAAGACCCGGTGAGCCTACGAAAAAAGGAGGAAGAATATTCGGGTATTCTTTTAAATACTTAACACCATACTCCAAAGCGTCTTGAATTGATCTTTCTCTAATTTGCCAATTCCCATTATCAAGTCTGGTATTTCTACATTTTGAAAATCTTGCCGGGATAGAAGATGAGTTGTACGTATTGATGCCTTGTCTTCTTGTGCAAAAAGATACGCCCTTTTTGGAGTAAATAACACCGGTATTATCACAAACTGGACAGCAAAAACCTTTTTTGTTTCTCACTTTAGAAAAATCGGAGTTCTCATAAAAAACCAAACCAGATAAAAATTCTTGTTCATCAATGCTCATTACTACTTATCCTTTCATGTTTATATAAATTCATTTTATAATTTTTAACATTTTGTCGGTTGTTTTTTTATAATCTTTTGTTCCAAAAATTCCTGTACCTGAAACAATTATATTAGCACCAGATTTAATTAGCTCCGATACATTATTCATCTTTATTCCACCATCGACCTGAATAGGTATATCAATTTTTTTATTGTCTAAATATTTTCTCAATTGTGCTATCTTTTTAAAAGATGATGGAATAATTTTTTGTCCAGCCAATCCAGGCCTAACAGTCATTACTAGTGCTAAGTCGATATATTTAAATTCTCTGATTAATCGATTAATTGGAGTAGAAGGATTAATTGCTAGGCCAAACCCTATTTTATTTTTTCTAACTAAATTAGATAGTTTTTTGATGTTTTTTGTTGATTCCAAATGAACAGTTATATTAGCAATCCTTTTTTTTGAATATCTTTTAATAAAATGGGGGACTATGTAATCTGGATTTGAAACCATAAAATGGAGATCTAACGGTATTGAGATTTTTTTAACTAGTGAATCGAGCTCGCATGATCCAATGGTTATATTGGGTACATAGTGACCGTCCATAATATCATAGTGTATCCATCTAACTTTAGTTTTTTTTAATTTACTGAATTCTCTTTCGAGATTCCAAAAATCAGCAGCTATGAGAGAGGCTTCTAGAAAATTTTTCATAGATTTTGATTATAACATGACCAAGAAACAACAATTAGAAACTCTTTTTTTTAGGGGATATTGTAGTATCATAAAGGCGATGCCAATGGATGGTTTTATATTTACCTCCGAATCTGTTACTGAAGGACATCCTGACAAAATTGCAGATCAGATATCTGATGCCGTTTTAGACGCAATTATAAAAGATGATCCGAATTGCAGAGTTGCCTGTGAAACTCTTATCACAAGAAATAAGATTGTTTTATCTGCTGAAATTACATCTAAGGTGACAGTTGATTTTGAAAAAATCATAAAAAATACCCTTCTATCAATTGGATACAATGATAAATCTGTAGGATTTGATGCAAACAATTGTCAAATTGATCTTTACATAGAAGAACAATCCCCAGATATATCAAGAGGGGTTGATAAAAAAGGCTCAGATATCATTGGTGCAGGTGATCAAGGAATCATGTTCGGCTATGCAACTAATGAGAATAAAAATTTTATGCCCTACCCTATACTGCTTGCCCATAAACTTACAAAAAAATTGGCAGAAAAAAGAAAATCAAACGAACTTCCTTTTCTGAGGCCAGATGGCAAATCGCAAGTATCAATTCAATATGTAGATAATCAAGCTACTCATGTTGATACTGTTTTAATATCAACCCAGCATAGTCCGGATGTTGAAGATTCTGTTCTTAAAGAATCGATAATCGAAGAAATAATAAAAAAAGAAATTCCTAGACAATTAATTAATGATAAAACCAAATTCCTTATAAATCCTACCGGAAGATTTGTCGTGGGCGGGCCTCAAGGTGATACTGGACTTACAGGTAGAAAGATAATCGTAGACACATATGGTGGGTGGGCTAAGCACGGCGGCGGAGCATTCTCTGGGAAAGATCCTTCAAAAGTTGACAGGAGCGGTTGTTATATGGCTAGGTATATTGCAAAGAATATCGTTGCCTCGGGTCTTCTTCCAAATTGTGAAATTCAACTTGCCTATGCGATAGGAAAAGCCGATCCTATATCTTTCAACATTAAAAGTACACCTGATATAGATGCCAAGATATTGAATAAACTTTCCGATAGAGTGATGAAAATATTTGATTGTACGCCAAAAGGGATAATTAAAACTTTGGATTTATTGAATCCAATTTATCAAAATACTGCTTCATATGGTCATTTTGGTAGAGATGAAAAAGGTTTTAACTGGGAAAAGATAGATGCCAAAAAAGAAATAAAATCTTTATAGGAGAAATTATGAAATCTGACGTTAAAAACTTGCTACTAAATACAAAGGGACGAGATAGAGTTGAGTGGGCCTACCGAGATATGCCTGTATTACAAGAAGTTAATTCAGTTTTATCTAGAAATAAACCTTTAAAAAATATTAATTTAGCGGCATGCCTTCATATTACAACCGAAACAGCAAATCTTCTGATTACTCTTAAAAATGCTGGTGCGAAAGTAGCATGTTGTGCATCAAATCCTCTTAGTACGCAAGATGATGTTGCTGCTCATCTTGTTAAAGATCATGGAATAACGACCTTTGCAATCAAAGGAATTAACGATAGGGGTTACTACAAGCATATCGTAAATTCTTTAGCTATAAAACCGAATATGACAATGGATGATGGGTGTGATCTTGTTACTCTACTACATAAAACAAGAAGAAAGTATCTGAAGGAAATTATTGGAGGCACAGAAGAAACAACAACAGGTGTAATTCGATTGCAAAGTATGTCAAAAAACCAAGTTCTTAAATATCCAATCATTGCTGTAAACAATGCATTTACGAAACATCTTTTCGACAATAGATATGGTACGGGACAAAGTGTTCTAGATGGTATAATGAGAGCTACAAACAGACTTTTAGCTGGTAAAACTTTTGTTGTTTGTGGCTATGGATGGTGCGGCAAAGGTTTGGCAATGAGGGCAAATGGTCTTGGTGCCAATGTTATTGTTACCGAAATCGATTCTACTAAGGCTTTAGAGGCCAAAATGGATGGTTTTCAAGTTATGACTGGCAGCGAAGCTTTTAAGAAAGGTGACTTTATATGCTCTGTAACAGGGAATATTAATGTTATTGACAAACACCATTTTAAAACATTAAAAGATGGCGTAATAATATCAAATGCTGGCCATTTCAATGTGGAAATTAATATCAAAGCACTCAAAAAAATGTCTTCCAAAAAAAGGAAATTAAGAACAGATATCGAAGAATTTACTGTTGGAAAGAAAAAAGTTAATTTATTATCTGACGGAAGACTCGTTAATTTATCTGCAGCAGAAGGGCATCCGTCTAGTGTTATGGACATGAGTTTCTCTAATCAGGCACTTTGTAGCGAATATATCGTCAAAAATCACAAGAAATTGAAAAACGAAGTCTATGATGTCCCATTAAGTATTGACAATAAAGTTGCCCGAATAAAACTTAAATCGATGAATGTCAAAATTGACAAATTAACCTCTGAACAAACGAAGTATCTTAATTCGTGGGAAAGCGGAACCTAAGTATGTCTACGGAAAGCATAATAGATGATTTTATAAGACATAAGCAGCTAACACAATCTAGTATTACCAGAAACACATCGATTTCTTATTCTAATGACTTAATTCTTTTTCTTTCGTTTTTAAAGAAAAAAAATATTACTTCTTTTAAAAAAGTAACAGAAAATGTAATTGAAGATTTTTATACTACTGATCTTTTTAATAAATATGAAAGAACATGGAAAACTAAATCCAACAAAATTACAAAAAAAATTAGTGGAAAAAGGTCAGAAAATTCTAAGTCGAGAATAATCGCATCGTTATCAAGTTTTTTTAAATACTTAATTTATAAAAACATCATCGATACTTCTCCAATTCCCAAAAGAAGATCTAAAAATCAAACCAAATCTCAAACTCTTACTCAAGATGAGATGAGCACAATTTTGAATTATGTTAGATCGCCAGAATTTATAAAAAATAACGAGATTTGGTGGACTAAGAATGGAGAAGGAAAAGAAAAATCTCCTTATCCCTTCAACAAAATGGATAAAGTTATTATCGAGATTCTTTATTACTGTGGGCTTAGAGTCTCGGAGCTTATTGGTATAAAAATAAATGATTTAAAATTAAATAATTCAAATCCCTATATGATAATTTATGGAAAAGGAGGCAAATTAAGAGAACAACCTGTTCCAGTTTACCATAATTTAATTGACTATATCGAGAACGAAAGACTCTTGATATTGAAAGATAAGATATCCGATTATGTATTTGTTAGTCCCTATGGAAGGAATAAAAATAAATCGCTCAAAAATCTTACTAGACAAGCAATAGATAAAAAAATTAAACGTATATGCAAATATTCCGGGGTCAACTTACATAAGGGTGGAAAAGTCAAATACAAGATGATTAGTGCCCATATGTTTAGGCATTCAATTGGTACGCATTTGCATGAATCTGGAATCGATATCATTAGCATACGAAATCATTTAGGTCATTCATCAGTTTTGACAACTGGAAGATATATAGGAAATTTCAAAGAGAAGAAAGATATATTAAAAAAATATGGACCATTTTCAGGAGCTGAGGATTAGATTTGATATTCAGATTGACCTTTGAACAATTATTACTTGTTCTCCCTATCATCTTATTTTCATTAAGTGTCCATGAATATAGTCACGGTTTAGCGGCTCTCATGTTAGGAGATAGAACAGCAAAAAGGCAAGGAAGGCTTACGCTTAACCCGCTTAAACATCTAGATTTAATAGGAACTCTGATGTTGTTATCCATAGGTTTTGGATGGGCAAAACCAGTGCCAATAATGGTTCAGAATCTATCAAGGGGGAGAAAGAGCCTCTATATTGTTGCTCTTGCTGGCCCTATATCGAATTTCATTATCGCATTATTTTTTTCTTTACTTTTTAATTTATTTGGTTTATCAAATGACTATGGAACATCAATGGGTCCGAGTCTTTTATCACAATTTATTGTAATTATGGTTTTCTTGAATGTTGTCCTAGGAGTTTTTAACTTGTTGCCCATCCCCCCTCTGGATGGGGGAAATATAATTTATAGTCTTCTGCCTGACAAACTCGCAGATTCTTATTCTAGATACTCAAGTAGGTTTGTATTTATTTTTATAATATTAATATTTTATATAGCTTGGGGGCACTCTGATATTTTTATCGCTCCAGTAAAATTCATTTTTCTACTATTAATACAAAATCCTATTTGGTGAATCATGGAATATAGTGAATCAAGAGTAGAGCCTTTCGATAAAGTCAGACTTGATATATTTGAAGGCCCGCTTGATCTTTTGTTAACGTTAATAAGAGAAAACGATTTAGACATATACGAACTTTCACTTGCTAAAATAACAGAACAATATTTAGAATATGTGGAATTATTAAAAGAATTTGATTTTGATAATATAGGTGACTACATGGTCATTGCTGCGGAATTAGGAAGAATTAAGTCTAGATCATTATTACCTGAAGAAGAGAAAGAGGAATCAATAGAAGACGAATCTGACCTTAATCTTATTGAAATGTTAAAGGAATACAAAAAATATAGGGCTCTTTCTGAAAATTTAAATCAAAGAACTATATTAGGTAGGGATACATTTAAAAAATCGTTTGATAATTCTCTAAGAACAGAAACCATATGGGAGCTTGAAACGACTGATATCTGGAAGCTTGTTACCGTTGTTAAAAATTTATTAAAATTACAAAGATATAGTGAAATACCGGATATAGAATTTGAGCAAGAAGTTATTGATCAGGTTCAAAGGAGAAAGGAAATAAAAAATTTATTTCAAATAAAAAAGAAGCTTAAGTTTACGGAAATATTTGTAGAGAATTTATCCAAAGACAACATAATCGTATCGTTTTTAATCATATTGGAGATGATTAATGATTCAATGATTGATTTTACAGGAAAAGATATAGGAGATTTGGAATTTTTTATCAGAGAGGCGTAAAATGCATAATTTAAAAAGAAAAATCGAGGCTTTAATCTTCATATCGGAAACTCCTATAACCATGAAAGAAATAGCAACTTTTTTAACAATAAAAATTGATAAATGTGAACCACTTATCAATGAATTAATTGATGAGTGGGAAAAAATGAAATTATCAATAAAGATTCACAAAGTAAGCGGTGGATATCAATTTAGAACTGAAGAATCATACAAAGATTTGCTAACACAATTTATCAATAAAAAACCTTTTAAATTAAGTAGAGCAGCCTTAGAAGTTCTAGGAATCGTTGCTAAGAAGCAACCGACTACAAAGATTGAAATTGATAAAATAAGAGGTGTTGATTCAATCGGTGTAATGAACGTCTTACTTGAAAAAGAGTTAATAAAAATTACAGGAGAGAAAGAAGTTCCCGGAAAACCATACCTTTATTCAACGACCAATGAGTTCTTGGCAGTATTCAGCCTAGATGTTTTAATGGATCTCCCTGATATTGAAGAGTTCGATCATTACGATTCGATTACAAAAAGTGAAGAAAAAAATAATTAAAAATATTTTTTATAAATCTTTTCTTGTAGATTAAACATAATTTTTTTATCTACTTCAGTTTGATGATTGTATCCTAGTAAATGCAAAATTCCGTGAATGCACATAATTGTTGTCTCCCTAAGTAATGTATTACTATTTTTTTTGCAATTTTTTTCCACCTGCTTTATTGAAATCAAGATTTCTCCAATTAATTTAAAATTGGGCTCATTGTATCTAAAAGATAAAACATCTGTGGATTTATTAATATTTCTATATTGGTAGTTAATTTTTTTCATCATATAGTCAGATACGAAGGATATTTGGATTGTTTTTTTATCAATTCGTAAATACTTCATTGTTTTGAGAAGGATGTTCTTAAAAATTGATTTATTTAACTTTTTAGTATAGAAATTAGAATCATAAAAATACAGAGGCACTGAGTTGATGATACCACTAATATCAATCGTTGGTAGACCAAATGTTGGAAAATCTACTTTATTTAATCGTTTATTAGGCAGAAGAAAATCCATTGTTTTTAGCCATCCTGGTAGTACAAGAGATATAATCAAAGAGGATTTAGTTGTTGGAGATAAGACCTTTTATCTAGTTGATTCTGGAGGGTTCGACAACGAGAAGGATCATTACCCTACCCTTATAAAAGAAAAAATATTAGAAACAATAAAAAAATCAGATTTTATAATATTTCTTCTTGATGGTAAAAGCGGATTTTATAATGAAGACAGAGAAATATTAAAAATAATCAGAGAGAAAAAGAAAAAATATGTAGCAGTCATCAACAAAATTGATACCAAGGAGGCTGGTGAAAATATCTCGGAATTTTACAAACTTGGTATTAAAAAATTCATACAAGTTGCAGCTGAACATAACAGAAATGTGCGAACCATAAGAGAATATATTAATAATAATTTTAGCAATCTACCGGCAAATCTTGTAGAGAGGAATAATGCAATACCAAAAATCGCAATTGTTGGAAAACCAAATGCTGGTAAATCAACTCTGATTAATTCTCTTGCGAAAGAAACGATCTCGCTTGTAAGTAAGATTCCAGGTACGACTAGAGATAGTGTCAATCTAAAAATTAATAGATGGAATAAGGATTATTTGTTTATCGATACTGCAGGACTGAGAAGAAAATCTAAAATAAGCGACGATATGGAGTACTACTCTACAAACAGGGCTGTTGATACGATAGAGAAGTCTGATATTGTGATTCTAATAATTGATTCTCAATATGGCCCCACTAATCAAGATTCAAAAATATCATCATTGATAAAGAAAAACAATAAAGGAATTATCCTAGCAATAAATAAATCTGATTTGATACCAAATAATATTAGAGATGAAAAAAACATAAGTGAGAGAATTCTTGGAAGTTTACCTGAAATCAATTATGCTCAGACGGTTCTTATCTCAGCTTTGAAATCTAAAAATGTAGATACAATTTACAAATTAATTGATGAAATACACAAAGGCTTGAAAATAAAAGTTAATACGAATAAATTGAATAAGTTTCTACAAGTTCTTATCGACAAATCCCCAGCACCAATTGATAAAGGAAGAAGACTAAAGCTTTACTATGCCACTCAAATAAATTCGAAATTTATTTTCTTTGTTTTATTTGTTAATTTTGCAAAAAAAATTTCCAAAACTTACAGAAAATTTATCGAAAGATCAATAAGAAAAGAATTCAACTTGGTCGGAATAAGCCTCAAAATAAGCTACAAAACTTCACGATCTGAGTGACTTAATTTCTGAAATTATTTTGCTAGCTATCACCCTGGAATCATATTGATTAACTGATTTTTTTCTTGATTCAAATGACATCTTAAGTCTGAGTTCTTTATCTTCTATAAGTTCAATAATTTTTTCAATTAGATTGTTATCCTTTAAATTAAAGGAATATCCATTGATGCCATCATCTATGGTTTCCCCAATGCCACCTATTCTGTATCCAATGATAGGTTTGCTTAGAGCCATCGATTCGATTACGACGCGAGGAAAGGGGTCCTCGTACATTGAGGGAATAAAAAATATATCAAAATCCGCGATATAGGACTCTACCTTATTTTTATATCCTGTGAATATAAATTTTGACTCTAAATTAGCTTTTTTAGTCATTGATTTAAGATTCTCTATTAGTGATTGCTTAAAATAAAATGGGGTATCGCCTACTAGAACAAATACACAGTCTTTCTTGTATTTCTTGCATATTTCAATTCCGATATTTATAAAATGATCAAAATTTTTTCTTGGAACTACTCTTCCAGCAGTTCCAATTATTATTTTTTCACTAGGGATTGCATATTCTTTTCTTAATAATTTTTCAACTCTAGATAAATTATATTCTTCGGTGTCAATTCCATTATTAATAACGACGGTTTTATTGTTTGATTTAAACTGATTCTGTGTTGCGATTGATACACAAATTATTTTTTTGACACAATCATACTCTGAAAACTTATTGATTAGATATTTTAATATGAAATTTTGTTGGATATTTCTTACATGCCAAATTACCTTTGTTGAATACATAGTTCCCAATAGAGCGCCAAAAAATTTCGCTAAAGTTCCATTACAGTAAATTACATCGATCTTATTTTTTTTTAGAGTACTTCTAAAGGAAAACAAAAGATAAATTAATCTAAATATATTTATCAATATATCCAACGGAAGTAGGTTTATTCTATTATTATTTATATTAAAATTTTGTTTTTTTAAATTTTCTGGAAAATTATGGTTGAAAATCTGATTTATTTGCAGGCCCTCTTTCTCTATGTTTTCGGAGAAAACGTTTCTGGAAGGCAGTAGAACATGAACATTGAAATTTTTGAAATCAAAATGTTTTAGAAGATACAACAAACTTCTTCCTGGCCCGCCATCTCTGATTGAGTGGTTGATAAAAAGTATGTTTTCTTTCATTTAGAACAAAATAACATATAACAAGCGAAATTATCTCAACTTGACAATTATATTAATTGTAAGAAAATATGATGTATTATTTTTTGGTATGAAAAAATCTAAATATATTTGGTACAACGGTAAATTTGTTCTGTGGGAAAAGGCTACCGCTCATGTTCTAAGTCATGGTCTCCATTATGGAACTGGTATATTTGAAGGTATTAGAGCCTATTCTAACAAGAAACAATCCTATATCTTTAGACTCAAAGAACACTACGATCGTTTTTACAATTCAGCTAAGGTAGCTTCATTTAAATTGCCTTTCAAGCAAAACGAATTAGAAAAAGCAACGATAGATTTGTTAAAAAAAAACAAACTAAAGGACTGCTACATTAGACCCCTTGCTTTCGTGGGAGAAGGGTCCATGGGAATAAACCCTAAATCAAACAAAATAAATGTGATAATCGCAGCTTTCAAATGGGGAACCTATCTTGGTGATGATGGTATATCGAAAGGCATTAGAGCAAAAATATCTTCTTTCTCGCGAATGAGTGTAAATTCCTCCATGACAAAATCAAAAATATCAGGCAATTATATAAATTCTGTTTTTGCCAAACAAGAAGCAATTCGGCTTGGATACGATGAAGCACTAATGCTAGATGATAATGGATACGTATCTGAAGGAACTGGCGAAAATATATACATAGTTAGAAATGGAGAAATAAAAACCACACCCACCTCTACGATACTTGAAGGCATAACTAGGGACTGCGTATTTAATATTTGTAAAGATCGCAATATAAGCATCAAAGAGCAGAAATTTACTAGAGACGAATTATACATTTCTGATGAAGTCTTTTTATCGGGTACTGCCGCGGAAATTACACCGGTAAGAGAAGTAGACCATAGAATAATCGGCAAAGGAAAGCCAGGAAAAATTACAAAACTAATTCAAAAAGAATATTCGGACATAATAAAAGGAATCAATGACAAATATCAACATTGGCGAACAACTGTTCAAATACCAAGATAATTCAATATTGTTCTAACTCCATATCCGGTTGAGCCAGTGGCTATCCAACCTCTTTTTTTGTCAATATAGGCAGGACCAGCAATATCTATGTGAGACCATGGAATGTCCTTGACGAAAAATTCTAGAAACATAGCAGCAGTTATCGCGCCTCCATATCTTGTCGAAGCTGCATTTTTTATATCAGCAATTTGACTGTCTATGTCTTGCCTTAATTCATCATCAAGAGGTAATTGCCACAATTTCTCACCAACATTTTTTGAAGCATTAAGTAATTTGTTCGTCAATCTTTTGTTGTTCGAGAACAAGCCAGCCGTATAATTACCCAAGGCAACCATGCAAGCACCAGTTAGGGTAGCAAGGTCAACCATTTCGTCAACTTTCAATCTATTTGCATATTCGATTGCATCGGAGAGAATAACCCTACCTTCGGCATCGGTATTAATAATTTCAATGGTTTTCTTACTTAATCCTTGAACCACATCATCAGGTTTATAGGCATTTGGTCCTGGCATATTTTCGACTGACGGGATAAGACCGTGTACTTCGATATTCTTTGGCTGTATTTGGCCTAGTGCTTCGAAAACTCCCAATACGCATCCAGCTCCTGCCATATCCATTTTCATGGTTAGCATATAATCTGCTGGCTTCAAGGATAACCCACCAGTATCGTAGGTCACTCCTTTTCCAATTATTGCAATTTTGTTAGCAGATTTAGATATTTTTTTAGATTTATATATCAGATGAACAAATCTAGGTTCATTGGTGCTACCTTTACCTACGTCCCAAAGGGCCATCATCTTTCTTTTTAATATCTCTTTTTTGTTGAATACTGTACAACTTATATTAGGGTGCCTAGAGATATTTTTTCCAAAATTAGCTAACACACTAGGAGTTAGAACAAATGGTTGTTCGTTTACAAGGTTCCTAGTTAGATTAACGCCGGCAAATATTTTACTTGATTTATCAATTAATTTTTTTAAAGTCGAGGCACTTATTTTATTGACAATTAGATTAATAGAAAGATCTGAAATATTACTCTTCTTGGTTTTATATTTGTCATAAACATAATGGCCATTGTTGAGACCGTTGATTGATGAAAATACCAGGTTGGTACCAAAATTATTAGGATATAAAATGGTATTTTCTTTAATTCTATATTTTTTTTGTGTTTCGCCATAAGTTATGGAAGAAAAAACTTTAAATACCCTTTCCTCATTGATGTCTTTTTTTGCTCCAAGTCCAATGAAGGTAATATTTGATAGATTACTACCCTCAATTGAGTCTAGAGATAATTTTTCCATTATTGTTGCTTCAAATTTATAAGAATTGAGTTTTTTTGAGATATTAAAATCCAACATTTTTTGGAGTGATATTAAATTTTTTAGAGAATCACTAAATAGAGGAACATACAGATTTCCAGACATTGAATCTGTGTTTGATTTGTTGAATTCTAACAACACCCATTCATTATAACTAATGTTGGATAATCTGTATAATTAAGATGCGTCTTAATTTAACTGTACGACTAACCAAGTTGAATTAAAAAAGATTTATGGAACATAAGAAATGAATTTTCTAAATGAATATTTTCTGTCTTTTTTTGCAGGGGTTATCTCTTTTTTCTCTCCTTGCATTTTACCACTATTTCCTGTTTATCTATCGACTCTAGGTTTGAATAATACAAATAGAAAAAAGTTTGTTTTGGATCCAATATTGCTTAACACATTGCTTTTTACTATCTCTTTTTCTCTAGTCTTTATACTTTTGGCATTAACAACAACTTCCATAGGAATGTTTTTGAATCTAAACAAAATAATTTTAATAAAAACGGCTGGAATTTTGATAATTTTATTTGGAATTTTTAATTTACAAATAATAAAAATCCCAAAGATGTATACAAGTTTTCATCTGGTAATGGTTACGAGAAATGGCATTTTTAAACCCATTATTTTTGGTCTTTGTTTTGGCCTCGCATGGACTCCTTGTATTGGCCCTATTCTAGCTTCTATTATTTCATATTCGTCAATCGAAAAAAACTATCAACATTCTTCAATCATGTTATTGTTTTATTCTCTCGGCCTCGGTATTCCATTTATTTTGGGATCTCTGGGGTACAAAAATATACTTACATCCTTAAATAAATCATCTATTTTTACCAAATACTTTAATTTCATAATGGCGTCTATACTTATCATTTTTGGTGTATTGGTATATTTAAACAAGCTATACTTACTCAATGTTTATATACAGAAAACTATGAATCTTTTCAATTAAGAACCCTACTATTAGTAATTCTTTACAGGTATTATTAAGACTGATATTTTTTAGATAGATTATTCGATATTAGTTATAATAGAAAATCCTACAATAATTGGGGGCATTAAATGAGCGAAGATTCTAAAAAACGTGAAGAAGCATTGCAATATCATTCTAGGGCTCCTAAAGGTAAGATTGAAGTTCAGATAACCAAGCCCGCCGAGACTGAAGATCAACTCTCGTTGGCATATTCACCTTGGGTTGCTGAGCCATGCAAAGAAATAGATAAAGATGTAGAAAAGGTTTACGAATATACAAACAAAGGTAATTTGGTTGCTGTAATTTCAAATGGAACTGCCATCTTGGGTCTAGGTAATTTAGGTCCGGAAGCTAGCAAGCCCGTAATGGAAGGTAAAGCAGTTCTTTTTAAAAGATTTGCTCAAGTTGATGCTTTTGATATAGAACTAAAAACAACCGATGTCGATGAAATGATTAGAACGATAGAATTGATGGAGCCTACTTTTGGTGGTATCAACTTGGAAGATATCAAAGCACCAGAATGTTTTAGAATAGAAGACGAGTTGAAGAAAAGAATGAACATCCCAGTTTTTCATGATGATCAACATGGTACGGCTATAATATCTGGAGCAGGTCTCTTAAATGCCGTTGAATTAATTGAGAAAAAAATGCCGGATATTAAAATTGCTGTAAATGGAGCGGGAGCATCTGCAATTTCCTGTGCTCGTTTTTTTGTTTCACTTGGAGCAAATGCAAATAATATCTTAATGTGTGATAGCAAAGGAGTGATTTACAAAGGAAGGGATAATCTGAACAAACAGAAAGAAGAGTTTGCCGTTGATACTGAATGTAGAATTTTGGGGGATATCTTAAAAGGTGCTGATGTCTTTATAGGACTATCAATTGGAAATGTCGTTACAAAAGAAATGGTTTTGACTATGGCAGATAATCCTATAATTTTTGCAATGGCAAATCCTGACCCTGAGATAAGACCCGAAGAAGCTTTCGAAGCAAGACAAGATATAATCATGGCAACTGGAAGAACTGATTATCCAAATCAAGTCAATAACGTTTTAGGATTTCCTTTTATTTTCAGAGGAGCCCTTGATGTTGCTGCAACCAATATAAATGAAGAGATGAAGGTAGCAGCATCTCAAGCGTTATCTAAATTGGCAAAGTTAGGAGCTGGTCCTGAAATAGCAGCTAAACATAATAGAAAAGAGCTGGTATATGGAAAAGAGTATATAGTGCCATCACCGTTTGACCCTAGAGTCTTAGTTTGGGAATCACATGCAGTAGCCAAGGCAGCTATTGAAACTGGAGTTGCAAGAATCAAAATAGATCTCGATGAATACAAGGCAAAACTAGAAAAGATGGCGGGAGTTGGACCACAAGTATTCTAGTAAATGAGATTCACTTATTTCGTTTTCTTCTTTTTTCTTATCGTTGGTATTTCTTACAATTCTAACACTATAGCCTCTCCAAAATTAATTAGTGATAATAAAGTTATTGATTTACAATACGAATTAATTAAAATCGATGGATTGGGGAATGACGAAATTTATATCCTCGAAGATTTGAATGGTCTAGTTATAATTAATTTTTGGGCTTCATGGTGTGGTCCATGTATAGAAGAAATTGACGAACTGAACAAATTCCAAGAAAGAATAAACAAAGAAAAATTAAATGTTAGGATAATAGGAATTAATATTTTTGACGATCTCGAAGAAGCAAGTAATTTTAAAATTAAGTATAATCCAAGATTTGAAACTTTATTTGACAAAAATAAGACCATTCCAATAGATTTCGGAGTAGTCGGTGTTCCTGAAACTTATTTTGTGAAAAACAATACCGTATTGTTTAAATATGTTGGTAAAATAACTGAAGAGATTTTAGAAAAAGGATTCAATAATATCAAAAATGAATAATTTCTTTCTTACCACGAATATTTTTCTTTTTTTATTATTAATTTCTTTTGTATCATTTGGTAGCAATGTGGTTTACGAGATATCAAATGAATTGATGTGTCCAGTATGTCAAGGACAAACAGTCGCTGAATCTAATTCGAAACTTGCGATATCCATGAGAGAAGTTATTAAAAACAAAGTTAGTCATGGTGAATCAAAAGAAGATATATTAAAATATTTCGTTAAACAATACGGGGATAATATTCTGGCAAAACCCCCATTAAAAGGTGTAACCCTTTTATTGTGGATCGTCCCACCATTCATCTTATTTTTGACTATCATATTATGGATTTTAAAAGTCAAAGGGAACGAACATAAAAAAAAGAGGCTTAATCTTTTTTAACACTTTCCGTATCAGTTAAAGGTGGATAATCGTAGAAGTATTTTTCGAATTTGTTACTATAAAAAGTTTTATATTCAAGATCATTTTTGTATATTATGAAAATGGGAAACTCTTTATTCTTTATATCATCTTCATAGACTGACCTAGAGTAATCATCTGCATTTATTTTTTCATTAAGATTAAAAATATTTGCCAATATCGAATTGTTGTATGGCGAGTTCGTAGCAACTATGACAAACATATTATCTTGATAAGTAAAATCCTTTCTATTCCCATTGATATTGAAGGTCTTTAATCTGTTTTTTTTAAAATTATTGAGAAATGCATATGAATTTATACTATTCAAATCAATACCGTTATTTTTAATTAGGTCACTAATTTCCTTGTCAAAAAGACTAGGATTATTGGTAATATTTTTGCTATAAAATGTATTACCAAAGATTATATAGAAAGAAGAAACTTTTTGTTTTTCTAGTAAGAATCTAATATTGTCCACCACAATACCATCAATAATTGAATCAAAGGAAATTTTCGTACATGAATTCTTTTTTGAAAAAACATTTGAGATTTTGACATGTATATTTGATATAGATATACAGTTATCATACACATCGGTATTCAATAGATGCTTGACCTTGCTAACTTTTGAGGTACGTGATAGAACTGAAAAAGTTGTTGGGTCAAAGTTGCCTTTTGTAATTTTATTGTAATTTATTACCAGCCTGAAAGCATCAACGAATAAATCAGGTGCTGATATTTCGGTATTTCTTTCTAATTTATTAAATTTTGAAATAAATGAATTAGATTTATACGGATCAAGGACAATTTGTATATAATTTAATCTCTTTTCTATGTCCTTGAATATTCTTTTATCATATTTTTTGGAATTAATAAAAATTGTTAACTTATTATTAAGTAAGTTATAATCTTTTTTGTTGTTTTCTTTGGAAAATGAATAGCTTGTAATATTAAAGATGAAAATGAATGCTAAAAGTAGTCTAAACATATGAGTTTAAAGCCCAAAATAAACATTAAAAAATTCCAAAAGTCTATTGAAATTATACCCCCTAGGTACAAAATTGATAACAAATTAATAATTAATATTAAAAGGAATCAACAATATTTTGATTATTTAGATATTGCATGCTGCCCAATGGCAAATTTAAGAATCTCCCCTATATCTTTTGCGCACAAGTTAATCATGGAGGGAATTGATCACAAAAAACTCATACTAAATTTTTCTACTCGCGACAAAAATACTCTTGCTCTTCAAAGTGAAATTCTAGGCGCCTATTCAATGAATATAAATAAGATATTATTGGTCAAAGGTGATCCCCTAAATATCGGCAATAGTAATAAATCTAAGGAAGTCTTTGAAGTATCAACCAATAACTTAATAAGAATTGTAAAAAACCTGGATAGAGGATTTGATTACAGTAATAATAAGCTAAATTTTAAGACAAAATTTCAAACCGGTTCAACCATTAATATCGACAAAGAATACAATTTAATAAACGACACAATCAAGGAAAGGATCAAATTGGGTTCAATGTTTTTTGTAACTCAGCCTCTTTTTACTGAAAATGATTTTGAACTGTTAGTGAAATTATCAGAAAAAAGAAAAAATAAAATTTTTGCTGGGATATTGCCTATTAAAAATAAAAAAACTTTATATAATCTAAAAAATAAAATCAACGGTATATCAAAAAAGAATGTGCTTTTTGAACATCTATCAAAAGCAAAAGAGAAAGATTTTACAAAAATATCAACAAAATATTTTGTTGAGATATTATCGAAATACAAAAAATATCTTGATGGTGTACATATTATGACTTCCGGAGATATAAGATTAGCCACAAAAATTGCTAAAATAATTTAAAATGTCTAATACCAAAAAAACTTTCGATTCGATTTCCAGTAAATACAATCTAATAAATAATATAATAAGTTTAGGCATGCATCTAAAATGGAAGAATAATTTTACTAATTTATTGGAATTCAATGGATCAGTTCTGGATGTTGCCACCGGAACTGGGGATATTGCAATCATGGTTAAAAAAAAATACCCTAATTCTGATGTAATTGGATTAGATCCAAGTGAGAAAATGCTTAAAATTGCTAATTCACGAGTGACAAATGAACATAAAATTAAATTTGTTCAAGGATATTGCGAGAACATCCCCTTTGATGATTCTTATTTCGACTTTATAACAATCACTTTTGGAATAAGGAACACTAAATCAATCGTTGATAGCTTAAAGGAAATTAATAGAGTTTTAAAAAAAAATGGTACATTTCTTATAATGGAATTCTCAAAGAACAATAATATTTTAGTTAAATTTTTCTATAAAATATATTTACATCTATTTATTCCATTTATTGGTTTACTATTTGGAAAATTTTCAGAATACAATCATTTAGTATCTACCATAGAATCTTTTTATACTCCGGCAGAGATGAATAAAATTTTAGAAAAAAATGGATTTAAAGTTAAAAGAAATATTCGCTATAATCTTGGTCTTGTCACAGTATATGTAGCCAACAATGTTAAATTTTAAAATTTTCTAATATCTCATTTTGATAAGATTCAACAATTGATTTCTCTAAATAATAATGGGGTGGGGAAAGTATGGGCAAATCGAGAATGTCTATGTAATAATTTAATTGCTCTTTGGCTTCTTCAGGTGTACCACATATTGCAAAATTAGTAACCATTTCATCTGTTACATTATCAATCATTTTTCCAACATCATTTTGAAAAAACGCTTTCCTTATCTTTTTGATATTATCTTCAAAACCAAGATCTATGAATGGACTTGAGTAGGCTTTAACAATTGAGTAAAAAGCGATTGTTCCTTTTGCATCTAACAATGCTTTTTTTCTATTTTTATTGATGGCACACAATATAATTGAGGAAAGCGTATGATTAGCGTTATTTTTATCAAAAACTGGAAGAATCTTGTCCTTTATATATGATTTTGAGCAAACTACGTGGCCAATATAGCCCTGAAATAGATTTTTTGATATATGAGTCATTTTCGTACCTATACCGCCCAAAAACAACGGTATTTGACTTCTGAAAGTGTCAAAGGGTCTTTTAAAACCTCGAAGTTCTAAATTGTAATAATTGTCCTTAAATTTTAAGTCATTTTTTTTAACAATAGATTTTTCAATACCTCTAAAAACCTTATAGAAACTTTCAATTCTTTTTGAAGGGTGATCAAAATCGAGAAAATTATGCCATTTTCTATTCGTATTCATGGCGCCAGAACCAATACCAAGTATTAGTCTACCTTCTGATAACTCATCAATATCAAGAGCGGAAATAACTGTTACAAGTGGACTTCTAGTGAAAGCTAAAGTAATAGCAGAACCAATTTTTATTTCATTGGTAAAGCTTGATAGAAATGTAAGTTGTTCGAAAGAACTCCTGAAAAGTTCTGTGACCCAAATGGAATGAAATCCATTTCTTTCTGCTTTCTCGGCAACACTCCTCATATTTTTAAAAGAATTGGGATCTAGGATTATACCAAGATTATTTGACATAGAAATTTTTTAATCAGTTTTTTGGATTTCGGAATCATTGTCCTTGGAAATTTGATCACCTTTGCTCTCATCTTGAGACTTAAAAGGAACTTCCAGGCCAACCAACTCAATGGTTGAAATAGGAGCCGCATCCCCTTTTCTATAATTCAATTTGATTATTCTTGTGTACCCACCTGGTCTACTAGAAAAAGATGGTCCGATGGTGTCAAATAGCTTTGATAATATATTTCTATCTTTGATTTTTGTATTTACGAGTCTTCTCGAATGAACTGTATCCGTTTTCGCAAGTGTTATAATTTTTTCACTAAATTTTCTTAATTCCTTAGCTTTTGCATCTGTGGTAAGTATTCTCCCATGTCTAAATAGCTCTGTACAAAGATTTCTTAACAAGGATAATCTATGTCCAGTTTTGAGTCCTAATTGGCCTTTTCTAACTCGGTGTCTCATCTTTTTTCTCTGTTTCGGAAGTATCCATTTCTTCTTTCTTGCTTCTTTGTTCGTAATAAAGATCCTTATTAATTTCTTCACCAAGTTTTAAATTGCAACTTGCAACAACATCTCGGACTTCAAACAAGGATCTCTTACCTAGATTTTCAAGATTTAATAAGTCTTCTTCGGAAAGTTGGATTAAATCACCTAAATATTTAATACTCGCTTTTGCTAAACAGTTTAGAGACCTTGCCGAAAAATCTAGGTCCTCAATTTTGGTAAATAAAATATCTTCAGAGCCGGTTATTTCTTCCTGAACATCTTCTACAATTGGTATTGAATCTATTTTTTCTTCATCGAAATTGACAAAAACAGTCATTTGTTCTTTAAGTATTTTTGCGGCATAAGAAACAGCATCTTCCGGAAGTATTGTTCCATTGGTCCATATTTCTAAAGTAAGTTTTTCATAGTCTGTTCTACGACCAACTCTAGCATTTGTAACATCATAATTAACTTTCGTCACAGGTGAGAAAATAGCATCGATTAATATTTCTCCAATTGAATGTTCAATTTCTTCTCTAGATTCAGTTGGTACGTAACCTCTTCCCATTTCCACTATCATTTCCATATCTAATTTAGAGCCTTCTGAAAGTGTTGCTATATACTGATCAGGGTTTGTAATCTCAACATTTTGATTAACTTGTATATCTTGAGCTTTTATGGTTCCCCCACCTGAAACACTTAATGAAATTTTTTGTTTTTCATAAGTGTGAAGTTTAAGATTTAGTTGTTTTAAATTCAGAATGATTTCTGTTACATCTTCTCTTATCCCAGGGATTGAGGAAAATTCGTGCATCACACTATCGATTTTAACCATTGTAATCGCTGGACCCTGAATCGAGGAAAGCAATATTCTCCTTAGTGAATTTCCAATCGTCGTTGCGTAACCTTTTTCCATTGGTTGACAGATAAACTTGGTATAAGTCGGTGTTTTTGATTTTTGTTCTATTTCGATAGATTTCGGTCTATGAAGACTGAGCCAATTGTTCTGAAATTCCATTAAAATCTCCTATAATTTTGAATAAAACTCGGTAATAAGTTGTTCATCAATTGGTAATGTGAAATCATCTCTAACAGGTAATCTCTTTATAGTTCCAACTAATTTATCGGGATCTAAGGTTAGCCACTCGGGCACACCTCTTCTCGCAACTGACTCAACTGAATTTTTGATTCTATTGTTTTTCTTAGTTTTATCTTTAACTTCTATAATATCATTTACCGAGATTAGATGAGAAGGTATATCTAGTTTTTTACCATTTACTAATATATGGCCATGATTGACATATTGTCTTGCTTCATTTCTTGAGCTTAATAGCCCTAGTCTATATACAGCATTATCTAATCTTCTTTCTAAATTGGAAATCAAATTATGACCTGTAACCCCGGATTGCTTGGTAGCTTTTATAAAATTATTTCTAAACTGTCTTTCTGTTAATCCAAATATTCTTTTTAGCTTTTGTTTTTCTCTCAACCTAATACCATAGTCAGAAGTTTTTTGCCTGAAACTAGAATGAGTTTGGCCGGGCTTAACATTTAGTCTTCTTGCTGCTTTATCGCTAAAAGATCTATCCCCTTTTAAAAAAAGCTCTTGACCTTCTCTTCTCGACAATTTTGTTGTTGGTCCTGTGTATCTAGACATATTATTTTCCTTAAACTCTTCTTTTTCCTGGGGGTCTACATCCATTATGTGGTATTGGTGTGACATCTTTGATGGAAATGACTCTTATCCCAGTATTTTGAATGGATCTAATAGCAGTTTCTCGTCCCGGGCCAGGTCCCCTAACAAATACTGCGATCGTTTTCATTCCAAATTCTCTTGCCTTTTTTGCAGCTTCTTCAGCTGCTAGCTGTGCAGCAAAAGGTGTTCCTTTCCTAGTTCCTTTAAAACCTTTTCTCCCAGCAGCTGCAGCTGAAATTACATTCCCACTTTCGTCTGTAATTGTGACAATAGTATTATTAAAAGTAGCGTGGATATGAGCTTGACCTGATTCTACAAACTTTTTCACTTTTTTGGTTTTTTTTACTTTTTTCAATCCAAATTTTCTCCAATCATTTAATTCCAGCTTGTTTTTTCCTTGAAACGGCAAGTCCTTTTTTACCTCGTCTCGTCCGAGCATTTGATTTTGTTCGTTGGCCTCTTAGGGGTAATTTTTTTCTATGCCTCATTCCCCTATACGATCCAATATCTTGAAGCCTTTTAATGTTATTCTGAATATCTACTCTTAATTCGCCCTCAACCAAATAATTACTTTCAATTACTTTTCTAATTTTAGTAACATCGGAGTCTGTTAAGTCCTTAGTTCTGGTTGAAGGATCTATGCTTGCATCTTGTAAAATATTATTAGAAATTTTTCTCCCGATACCATAAATATAAGTAAGAGAAATCTCTACTCTCTTGTTTTCTGGTATGTCAACTCCTGAAATTCTAGGCATTAAACTCCGTTAAAAGGTTATATTATATACGATGATTTCATTTCAATCTATATGTTATTCGTCCTTTTGTCAAATCATATGGTGACACTTCGACCTTGACTCTATCCCCAGGAAGAATCCTGATAAAATGTGTTCTCATCTTTCCAGAGACATAAGCTAGTATCTGATGTTTGTTTTCCAATTCAACTTTAAACATCGCATTGGGTAAAGCTTTTACGATTTTGCCTTCTAATTCTATTCTACCTTCTTTAGCCATAATTAATTTGTTAAAATTAGTGGACCATCTGTTGTTATTGCAACAGTATGTTCAAAATGGGCTGACAAACTACCATCTTTTGTCAAGACAGTCCAACTATCATTATCATCCTTAGAAGGCATGACCTCAAAACTACCAATATTAACCATTGGTTCAATAGCGAGAACCATTCCTTCTTTTAAATTGATTGACCTACTTCTTTGTTCATTTTGAAGAACAAAATTAGGAACTTGGGGGTCCTCATGTAAATTTCTACCTATCCCGTGACCAACGAATGTTCTAACTACTGAAAAACCGTGGGATTCCACACAATCTTGAATCGCTTTAGAGATATCAAACAATTTATTACCTAATTTCGCATTGCTGATGCCTTTAAATAACGAGTCTTCCGTGACTTTGAGAAGTTTTTTTACGATATTATCAATCTCTCCTACGGGAAAAGTAAAAGCGGCATCAGCATAAAATTCGTCCTTAAAAACACCAAAATCTATACCAACGATATCTCCTTCATTTAAAATTCTTTTTTCTGATGGAACACCATGAACAACTTCATCATTGATAGAGGCACATATGTTTGCAGGGAATTCTTGATATCCTTTAAAAGCTGGTAAAAAACCTTTTGATAACGTATAACCCTCAGCTATTTGATCCAATTCCAAAGTTGATATTCCTGGTCGAATTGATTCAATTAGAAGCTTCTGAACTTCGGCTAAAATTAACCCACAATTTTTGATTTTCTCTATATTTTTTTTATTTTTAATTTCAATAGCCATAATCAAATTGATTTAATGATATTTTTAAAAACCTCTTCAATTGAATCATTTCCTTTAATTCTTATCAATAATCCTAATTGAGTATAGTACTCCTTTATTGGTAATGTTTGATTTTTATAAACTTCTAATCGATTTGTTATTGTCTCTTTATTGTCATCATTTCTACCTCTTAAAAGTAATCTTTCTATTAAATCGTCATCTTCAACCTCAAGTGAAACCACCTTGTCAATCTTTAAAGAATTTTCATTAAGCATTTCATCTAAAGCTTCTGCTTGAGAAATAGTTCTAGGAAATCCGTCTAGTAGAAATCCATTCTTTTTATGATTTGAAATCATTTTATTTTTAATCATTTCTATAATAAGTTCATCGGTTACGAGTTCACCAGCATCCATAAATTTTTTTGCTGATAAGCCCAGTTCGGATCTATTACCTACTTCCTCTCTCAAGATATCTCCTGTTGATAGATGCTGCAAGTCCAATTTCTCTTTTAATAAATCCGCCTGTGTTCCTTTCCCTGCCCCAGGGGGGCCAAATAAAACTATTACCATAACATTATCATACGTTGAACCTTCTTGGCTCTCTTGCCGCTCTTTTACCTGTTAGTTGATCGTAATTTGATGAGATAAGAAATGATTCTATCTGTTGGATAGTGTCTAATGTAACTCCTATGACAATCAGTAGGGATGCTCCACCATAATAAAACGGTAAACTAAATGGCTTTGCATTGAGTATCGCGGGAATCACACACACAATTGCCAAATATAGAGCTCCAATCACAGTTAGTTTAGACATAACACTCTTTATATATTCTGTAGTGCTTTTTCCAGGTCTTATCCCCGGTATATTTGCGCCGTTTTTTTTAAGATTTTCAGACATTTCATCAGGATTGATAACAATCCCAGTATAAAAGAATGTGAAAAATATAACCAATATCGCGAAAACTCCATTGTACAAAAATCCGTTATTAAGAAAAGTTTGAGCAAACTGATTTACTGACGGAACATCGACATAATTAAAAATGGTCAATGGTAACAATAATATTGATGATGCAAAAATTGGGGGTATAACTCCTGCAGGATTTATCTTCAAAGGTAAATGTGATGCTTGTCCAGCAAAAACTTTTCTTCCTTTTGTTCTCTGCGGGTATTGAACAGGAATTTTTCTATATGATCTCTCAACAAATACGATTGAATATAAGATGATCAACATAATCACAAGGAACAAGACTATAGTTATGATGTTCAATTCTCCGATTCGTACAAAATTAAAGAGCTTGCCTGTAGCAGAAGGAATCGAAGCTATTATCGATACAGCAATAATAAGTGACAATCCGTTTCCTATGCCATTATTCGTAATCTGTTCCCCTAGCCACATTACGAAAAAAGTTCCTGCTGTTAAAGTGGCGATGGTAATAACAAAAAAGGTTAAGCCTGGATTGTAAACAATTTCTGCACCGGTACCTAGACCTGATTGTAGAGCAGAAACCAATAAGGATCCTTGAAAAAAGCATATTACAATCGTTAGGTATCTTGAATATTGAGAAACCTTCTTTTTTCCTAGAGGGTCTTTTTGCATTTCTTCTAATGATGGGACGGTTTTTACGACAAGCGACATAACAATTGAAGAAGTAATATATGGCATTATTCCTAGTGCAAAAATAGATGCCCGCTCAAATGCCCCACCTGAGAAAAGATTTATTATATCAAAAAAAGATTTCCCTTGACTTGTAAAAACCCTTAAAACTTCTTGTGCATCTACTCCCGGAATTGGAATAAAAACTCCAAGTCTATATATTATCAGAATTAATAACGTATAAAGAATCTTTTTGTTTAGCTCTGGTAGTTTTGGCAACGAATCAAGTGTACTCATACTTTTATTACGTTTCCACCTGCCGATTTTATTTTACTTTCAGCAGATTCAGAGAAACTATTGGCACTTATCTCTAGTTTCTTATTTAGTTCACCATTTCCTAAAATCTTCAAAGGATTTTTTCCACTAATTATTTTAAGTTTCACCAAGGTATCCGCATCAACCTTCTCTAGATCTTTTAATTTGTTAATTAAGCCTACGTTTACAACATCGTATGTCACTCTATTGTAATTTCGAAATCCTCTTTTTGGAGTTCTTAATACATAATTAGATTGACCACCTTCGAAAAGAACGGATATTTTAGCACCAGATCTGGATTTCTGTCCTTTGTGCCCCCTTCCGGCAGTTTTACCCTTGGACCCTGGACCTCTTCCAACCCTTGTCCTATTTTTAAATCTAGATTTTTGTAATTTATCAAGCATCTGTTCTACCTTCTAATCCATTTTTGTAAAACTGTCTTGGCAAATCTAAATCAGACTGGTTTTTTCCTAATTCGTTGGCCTTATGATGCGGATCCTTAAGTTGCTTAAGGCATTCCATAGTAGCACTTACAACATTAATTGGATTTCTGGATCCTAATGACTTTGTTAAAACATCTTTTATTCCAGCTAATTCTAAAACTAATCTCATAGTTGCTCCAGCTACAACACCAGTACCCGAGCTAGCAGGTCTGATCATTACACGACTAGATAAATGTTTGCCGTAAACTTCATGATTAATGGTTTTTCCATTTCTTGATACTTCCATTAAATTTTTTTTGGCTTTCTGTATCCCTTTTTTAATCGCGTTTGGAACCTCATTGGATTTACCTAAACCAGCGCCTACTTTTCCTTTCTTGTTACCTACAACTACTAAGGCAGTAAAATGAAAATTCTTCCCACCTTTTGTAACTTTAGCTACTCTTCTAATTTGAACTATTTTTTCTTCAAATTCTTTATCTGTAATTCTTGCCATTATAAATCTCCAATATTAAAAAATTAATCCTTTATCTCGTAATTCATCAGCTAATTTCTTTATCTTTCCATGATATTTGTAACCACTTCTATCAAAGACAATCTTCTTTATTCCAAGACTGGCTGCTTTAGCTGAAAGATTGTTAGCAATTTTTTTGGTTAATTCATCACTATCTTGTGATGATGATTTTTCTATTTTTAATGAGGATTCTGAAACAAGTGTTTTTCCATTAACATCATCCACTAGATTAACGTAGAAATTTTTTAGAGATTTAAATATATACAATCTAGGCACCTCAGTTGTTCCATAAATAGTCTTTTTCTTCTTATTGTGTCTTTTAACTCTTAATTTGTTCTTAACGACAGATTTAATCATGCTTTTGCACCTGCACCACCAGCTTTTCCAGCTTTAAGCTTTATATATTCTTCCTTGTATCTAATACCTTTTCCTTTATATCTTTCAGGTTTCCTCAGTTGTCTGATTTGCGCACTAATCTCTCCTACCAATTCTTTATCAGGGCCAGATATTGTCAGTTGAGTACCTTTGTTTTCAACTTCAGCTGTAATTGAGCTGGGTAGATTAAAAGTCACCGGATTTGAATATCCTAAATTAAGAATTAATTCAGATTTAGATTTTATGTCACATTTATAGCCAGTACCTACGATATCAAGGGTCTTTTTAAATCCATCTTTTACACCTATAACCATGTTGTTAATTAGAGCTCTAGTTAATCCATGGAATGCTTTTGTTTTTTTATCTTCTGAATCTCTTTTGACAAAAATTAGACTATCTGAAATATCGACTTGAATACCGGATGGGATTCTTCTTTCAAGTTCACCTTTAGGACCGGAAACTTTAAGTGTTCTATCTGAAAGGGTAATTTTGACCTCGTCATCAATACGTATTTCTTTCTTTCCTATTCTAGACATAATTAACCTCCTTACAAAATACTACAGAGAACCTCTCCCCCAAGTCCAACTTGCCTAGCTTTGTTACCAGTCATTACACCTTTAGAGGTTGAAATTATTGAAGTACCGAAACCACCCACAATTCTTGGAATGTTGTCTTTGTTTACGTAGACCCTCAAACCAGGCTTGCTTATTCTTCGAATATCCTTAATCACGGAAACTTTCTTATCGCTATACTTAAGATCGATTTTAATGTATTTGAATTTATCATTATCAATTTTTTCGAATGATGAGATAAAGCCTTCCTCAGCTAGAATTCTAGCAATTTCTAGTTTAAATTTTGAATTTGGAATTTTTACATTCCTATGTTTTCTGGCAACGGCATTCCTGATTCGCGTTAACATATCTGATATTGGATCTATGACCATTTTTACCTCACATTACAAACTTGCTTTTTTAACTCCGGGAATAAGACCCGCGCTTGCAAGTTTCCTAAATGTATTCCTACTCATACCAAACCTTCTTATAAAACCTCTTGGCCTTCCTGTAATAGGACATCGATTATACTCTCTTACTTTAAATTTTTGTTTTTTATTCGCTTTAACTATTAATGATTTTTTAGCCATAAAGAACCTCTTTTATTTTTTGAACGGAAAGCCTAGGGCTGACAGTAATACTACTCCTTCTTCATCATTTTTAGCTGTTGTGACAATCGTTATATTCATGCCTTTGTTCTTGGTTGATGTTGTTGGATCGACTTCAGGGAAAACCAAGATATCTTCAATTCCCAAATTATAATTACCATTTTTGTCAAACGATTTTTTTGAGATTCCTCTAAAGTCTCTAACTCTTGGTAGTGCTAAATTAAGGAGTTTCGAGAGAAATTCATACATTCTTTTTCCTCTTAGAGTAACCCTAGCACCAATGGGGGCCCCTTCTCTCAGTTTAAAACCTGCTTCAGATTTTTTAGCTTTGGTTACAACAGCTTTCTGACCAGCAATTTGAGTTAACTCAAAGGAAGCTTCTTCTATTAGTTTTGAATCTTTTCCCGCGTCCGATAATTTCCCAAGACCCATATTGATGGAAACTTTCACTATTTTTGGAACTTCCATTTTGTTTCTTAATTTTAAATTTGAAATCAAATTAGGAATCGAATTTAGATATTGTTCTTTGACGCTAAGCATTAGAAACCACCCTTACATTTGATATGTGTATACCCATTTCCTTATTAATAATTCCCCCACTAGGATTTTTCTTATCGGGCTTTGTATGTTTTTTTACAATATTAATATTTTCAATTATGACTCTCTCATCTTTGTTAATAACAGACAAGACTTTACCAACTTGGCCTTTATACTTTCCTGCTATGATTTTGACTTCTTGGCCCTTCCTTGGGGTAGGATTCTTCTTTCCCATTGTTAGATGACCTCCGGTGCTAAAGAAACTATTTTCATGAAACCCTTAATCCTTAATTCTCTTGCAACAGGTCCAAAAATTCTTGTTCCGATTGGTTGATTGTCTTTTGTAATTAAAACAGCAGCGTTATCATCAAATCTGATATAAGATCCATCAAGTCTTTTGATTTCTTTTTTTGTTCTAACTATTACAGCTTGGAAAATCTTACCTTTTTCAACTTTTGAATTCGGAATCGCTTTTCGAATAGAAACGGTAACGATGTCACCAATACTAGCATACCTACGATAAGATCCGCCTTTGAGTCTAATTACATTTAATTGTTTTGCGCCAGTATTGTCGGCTGTAACCAATTGTGTCTCTGGCTGAATCATAATTGAACCTCTTTGTCTATAACTTTAATTAAATTCCATCTTTTACTTTTACTAATTGGTTTTGTCTCTATAGCTTCAATTAAATCTCCGACCTTTGCTATGTTCTTCTCATCATGTACAGGGAATTTCTTTTTTAGAATAACAATCTTATTGTATTTTTTATTTTTATTCCTAGTTTTAGTTTCAACCATCAATGTTTTATTGGATGAATTTTTTATAACAACACCCGTCACTTTTCTTATTCGACCTCTTTTCATTTTATTTATCCTTCTTTCTTAAGTTTATTTCCGTCATGCATCTTGCTATATCCTTTTTTATCTTTTTAAAAATAGTAGTATTAAATTCACCTTGGTTTACTTTAGCAATAATATTCTTAAATGAAGAATCTTTCAGTTCAACTATCTTATCTTCTATTTCCTGTATATCTAACTTTCTTAATTCTTCCATTTTCATTATATTAATTGACCTCTCGTCCTAGCAACCACTCTAGTTTTTACAGGTAATTTATTAGAAGCTAACCTTAATGCCTCTCTTGCAAGTGCCTCGTCCACACCAGCAATTTCATAAAGCATTGTTCCCTTTTTTATAGGGGCTACATATCTGTCGACATCTCCTTTACCCTTACCCATTCTTACCTCTGCGGGCTTTTTTGTAACTGGCTTATGAGGAAAAATTCTTATCCATAATTTTGCACCACGTTTTACTTTTCTTGAAATAGCAATTCTCGCTGCTTCAATTTGTCTCGCTGTAATTCTTGCAAAATCTAGAGACTGAAGTCCAAATTCACCAAACGAAACTTTATTCCCTTTCGTAGCAACACCGCGCACCCTTCCTTTGTGCTGTTTTCTAAATTTGCTTTTCTTAGGCTCTAACATTTATAGCTCCTTTGCATTTTTTTTCTTTCTTAGCACTTCTCCTTTAAAAATCCAGACTTTAACCCCAATTATTCCATACGTGGTAAGGGATTCGGCAAATCCATAATCTATGTCCGCTCTCAACGTACTTAATGGGACCCTACCTTCTCTATACCATTCTCGTCTTGCAATCTCATTTCCATTGAGCCTTCCTGCAACCATAATCTTAATTCCTATTGCGCCCAACCTTAGTGCAGATGTTATACTTCTTTTCATAGCTCTTCTATATGAAACTCTTCTTTCAAGTTGAAGAGCTATATTCTCGGCAACGAGCTGCGAATCTATTTCTGGCCTTTTTACCTCTCTAATATCTATAGAAACTTCTTTTTTGCAAGTATCGGTAAGATTTTTTCTTAAGAGATCAATATCTGCGCCTTTTCTGCCAATTAACAAACCAGGCTTGGAACAATATACAATCAATCTTAATTTTTCATTTGATGGTCTTTCTATTTCCAATTTTGAAATACCAGATTGATAGAATTTCTTTTTTACATAATCTCTAATTTTCAAATCTTCATGAAGAAAACTCCTATAGGAGTTTTTATTAGCAACAAACCAATTGGAAGGCCAACTACGTGTTATGCCAATTCTTAGTGATATAGGGTTTACTTTTTGTCCCATTATACTATCTTCTCCTCCAAAATGATTGTTATATGGCTCAATCTTTTCAATCTCCTTGTTGCTCTTCCCATTGCACGTGGTTTGAATCTTTTCAAAATTGGACCCTCAGTACTATAAGCTTGAGAAATAAAAATTCTTTCAGAGTCCGTAAAACCTTTTTCGAAAGCATTTGACACGGCAGACTTAAGTGTCTTTGATACATCGTCTTTTGATGCTTGTTTCAATGTTTTTAATAACATAAATGCGTAATCAACATTTTTGCCCCTAATTGTACTAAGAACATGGTTGACCTTTCTAGGTGTTCTTCTAACATATTTACTTATAGCTTTTGAAATCATAATTATCTACTCATCCTTGATTTTCTATCCCCACCTGCATGAGATATAAATATTCTAGTTGGAGAAAATTCGCCTAATCTATGTCCAAGCATATATTCAGTTATAAAAACCGGAACAAATTTTTTACCATTATATACAGCAAAAGTTAATCCTATCATTTCTGGTACAACCATAGATCTTCTGGACCATGTTTTTATAATTTTTTGACTATCCTCTTCCTTAGCTTTTAAAACCTTCTTCATCAACTTCTCATCTACAAATGGTCCTTTTTTTACTGATCTACCCATTTTTACCTCTTATCCATTCCATAACCGATTCTTCTTCTCTTAACAATCATCTTGTCGGTCTTTGGATTATGTCTTGTTTTCTTACCAATTGTTATCCAACCCCACTTAGAAACAGGGTGGGGATTGCCCCTGGCAGCCTTTCCTTCTCCTCCACCGTGTGGATGGTCTACAGGATTCATGGCAACACCTCTAACTTTAGGTCTTCTTCCAAGATGTCTATTTCTTCCAGCCTTTCCAATAACTATTTGATTGTGTTTCTCGTTTCCAAGTTTTCCAATTGTGGCTCTACAATCAGAACGGATATACCTTGTCTCCCCAGAACTAAGTTTAAGCATAGTAAGTCCATCTTCTTTACCTAGAATTTGAGCTGAAGTTCCAGCAGATCTAGCGATTTTTCCACCATTTTTTGGTGAAATTTCTATATTGTGGACTATTACTCCTTCTGGAATATTTGCCAAAAGCAGAGCATTTCCAACTTTAATTTCTGTTTGTTCACCCGAAATAATCGAATCACCTACCTTTAATTCCGAAGGAGCTAATACGTATCTTTTTTCTCCATCTTTGTAATTAATTAATGCTATTCTTGATGTTCTATTAGGATCATATTCGATTGTTTTTACGATTCCTTCTATGTCAAATTTGTCTCTTTTGAAATCAACTAATCTATATAAACGTTTATGGCCACCACCTCTACTTTTGGAGGTTATTCTTCCATAATTATTACGTCCCTTTTTTTTGTGCAAAGAACTAGTCAGGGGTTTGTAAGGTGATTTTGCAGTTATTTCATCATAATCAGCAGATGTCATAAATCTTCTACCTGGACTCGTAGGTTTGTATTTTCTTATTCCCATCTCAAACTCCTTAAATTAGCTCAATCTTCCCTTCTTTTAAAGTTATAAAAGCTTTTTTTTGTTTCTTTGTTCTCCCTGTTGTTCTGCCTCCCTTAGAAGAAACTGATTTTCCAGGTTTTGTCGAAGTTCTTACGTTCTTGACTTTTACTTTGAAAAATTTTTGAATTGCGTCACGTATCTCATTTTTTGTGCTATCAGGTTTCACCTCAAATACATAACAATTATCACGATTCATTGAGGCAATTTGTTCAGTAATCAAGGGTTTAACAATAATATCTGATACATATTTTTTCATTATTTTATTCTCTCAATTAAGTTATTAAATGTTATTTTGTCTATAATAATAGATTTATGGTTCAATAAGTCATAGACATTAACGCCTACGGATTTAATCAATTTCACATTTTTTATATTTCTTGAAGAAAGTTCCAAATTGTTGTTTTCATGATCGGAAATAATTAGAATTTTTTTTGATAATTTAAGCAGATCGAGTTTAGCAGCAAAGTCTTTTGATTTGTGAGTATCCAAATTAAATGAATCAATTACAGTAAAAGAATTTTGTTTAATTCTGTATATCATGGTGTGAAGTAAAGCAAGTTTTTTTATTTTTTTAGGAACATTTATGGACCAATCTTTAGGTGATGGGCCAAATATGACACCGCCTCCTCTCCAGATGGGAGATGTCCTTGAGCCTGCTCTTGCATTTCCAGTTCCTTTTTGCTTGAAAGGTTTTTTATTACTACTAGTAACCAATGCTCTGTTTTTTGTAGAGGCCGTTCCGGACCTTCTTCTAGATAGTTGCCATCTAACAACTTGACTAATAACTTTTCTATTAATTTCAAATGAATCATCAAAATCAAAAGTAAATTTATCGATTTGCTCATTGTTTATATTGACAACATGTAAATCCATTATCCTTTCCTCGTATGATTCACATAAACAATCGAGCCATTAGATCCTGGGACAGCACCTTTAATAAAAATTATATTTTCATTTAAATTAACTTTGAGCACCTTTAGCCCCTGAGTAGTGGATGTTCCTCCACCATATCTTCCGGGCATCTTCTGCCCTTTCCAGATCCTACCTGGGTATGCACATGATCCAACTGAACCTCCGGATCTTTGATTTTGGGGTGTTCCGTGAGTATGTTTCATGCCAGCAAAATTATGTCTTTTAATAACGCCCGAGAACCCTTTGCCCTTCGATTTCGATGTTATATCGGTAACATCACCCGGTTGAAACATATCCACTTTGATTTCCGTACCAGGGCTAATTTCAACGTCCGGATTTAATAAATCAAATTCTTTAATGTATTTAATAGGTTTTACATTCAATTTTGCGAGATATGAGAGTTTTGATTTGTTTAATGATCTTGGCTTTGCATCTAAATATCCTATTTTTAATGATGTTTTGTCATTTTTAGTTTTCTTTTCCAACGCGAGACAAGGGCCTAATTTAATTATAGTAGTAGGAATAATTTGACCATCATTCATGATAGTCTGTGTCATACCAATTTTTGTACCCATCAAACCACTTAACTTTATACTAGAATCCGAATTTGGGGCCATATCAACAGGTATAGATTTTCCTTCATCTATAGGTTCTTTCGGTTGATCTTTAACCTCAGCTTTTTTAGCTTCTTTTTTTACGGGAGTTTCTTTTTCAGGCATCTATTCACCTTGTAGCTTTATTTCGACTTCTACACCAGAGGCTAAATCTAACTTCATTAACGAATCAATTGTTTGTTGAGTAGGTTCGATAATATCTACAAGGCGTTTATGTGTTCTCATTTCAAAATGCTCCCGGGAATCTTTATATACATGAGGAGCTCTAAGTACACACGTCCTAAATATATGTGTTGGTAATGGTATCGGACCTGCAACCTTTGCACCGGTTCTCTTGACCGTTTCAACAATCTCAAAAGTTGATTTATCTAACAGCCTATGATCGAACGATTTAAGCTTAATTCTAACTCTTAGCGCGGTTTCCATAATTTTCCTTTTATTTATTAATTTTTGTGATAACTCCAGCTCCCACTGTCCTACCACCTTCTCTAATTGAGAATTTAAGACCGTCTTCCATGGCAACCGGGACTATTAATTCTACATCCATCGTAGTATTATCTCCAGGCATAACCATTTCGACACCTTCCCCAAGCTCTATAGAGCCAGTCACATCCGTTGTCCTGAAATAGAATTGGGGTCTATATCCTTTAAAGAAAGGAGTATGCCTTCCTCCCTCTTCCTTCTTCAGAACATAAACTTCTGCACTAAATTTTTTATACGGTTTAATAGCCCCTGGAGCACATAAAACTTGTCCTCTTTCAACATCATCTTTTTCTATACCTCTGAGAAGGACTCCTACGTTATCTCCAGCCTCAGCATGGTCGAGTATTTTTCTAAACATCTCTAAGCTTGTGGCCGTAGTCTCCACGGTATCTTTAATTCCAACAATTTCTATTTTATCACCTGGGTTGATTTTACCTTTTTCAACCCTACCCGTTACAACCGTTCCTCTTCCAGAAATTGAAAAAACATCTTCAATAGCAAGCGAGAAAGGTTTGTCGATTTCTCTCACAGGTTGTGGTATCCATTCGTCAACTTTAGACATCAATTCTTTAATAGATTCTTCGCCCGTCTTTGCATCTGTTCCTTCAATTGCAGCTAATGCGGAACCAGTAACGATAGGAGTTTTTTCACCATCAAAACCGTACTCATTTAAAAGCTCTCTTATCTCTAATTCGACTAATTCGAGTAGATCAGTATCACCACCTAGTTGATCAACTTTATTTAAATAGACAACCAGTTGTGCAATACCAACTTGTCTAGCAAGAAGAATATGTTCTCTAGTTTGTGGCATAGGGCCATCTGTCGCACTAACGACAAGAATTGCACCATCCATTTGTGCAGCACCGGTAATCATATTTTTTACATAATCAGCATGGCCGGGGCAATCAACGTGTGCATAATGACGATTTTCAGTTTCATATTCAACATGAGCAGTATTAATGGTAATGCCTCTTTCTCTTTCTTCGGGTGCATTGTCAATCTGAGCAAAAGAAACAGCTTCGGTTCCTCCAACTTTAGATAAAGTCAGAGTAATAGCAGCAGTTAATGTAGTTTTTCCATGATCAACATGACCAATTGTTCCTATATTAACGTGAGGCTTATTTCTCTCATATTTTGCCTTAGACATTTATATGTCCCTCCTGTAAATCAGAAAATTATGCTTCTTTTGATCTCAACTGCTCATAGATGTTTGTCGGAACATTGCTATAAGTCGAAAACTCCATTGTAAATGTTGCTCGTCCTTCTGTCAAGGACCTAACATCCGTAGCGTACCCAAACATTTCCGATAAAGGTACTTCCGATTGAACACCCTGTAATTGCCCTCTCAATTCAGTTCCTTGAACCTTGCCTCTTCTTGAACTAAGGTCTCCTATAACTTGTCCCATAAAATCTTCAGGAACAACTACTTCCACTTTCATAATTGGCTCGAGAACAACAGGATCAGCTTTTCGAACTGCATCTTTAAATGCTAGGGAGCCTGCTATTTTAAATGCTATCTCAGAAGAATCTACCTCATGAAATGAACCATCAAATAACGTTACTTTAATATCTACGACTTCGTATCCCGCAATGACTCCTCCTTGCATTGCTTCTACGATACCTTTTTCAACAGATGGAATAAATTCTTTTGGAATGGTTCCACCTTTTATCTCGCTAACAAATTCGAAACCTGCTCCAGCTTCAAGTGGTTCAATTCTTATTTTTACATGTCCATACTGACCTCTACCACCGGTTTGCTTTATATATTTCGCTTCGGCCTCACTTATTTTTTTTATCGTTTCTCTATAAGCAACTTGAGGTGTCCCTACATTTGCTTCCACGCCGAATTCTCTTTTTAAACGATCAACAATAATTTCTAGATGAAGTTCGCCCATACCTGAAATGATTGTTTGATTTGTTTCGTGATCCACTTTGACCTTGAAAGATGGGTCCTCAATCGATAACTTATGAAGCGCTATTCCCAGTTTCTCTTGATTTGCCTTTGTTTGTGGTTCTATCGCAACCGAGATTACTGGTTCAGGAAAAATTAAACTTTCTAATATGATTGGATTGTTCTTATCACAAAGCGTCTCTCCTGTGTAAGTATCTTTTAAACCTACAGCTGCAGCAATATCTCCAGCACCGATTGAAGTAATTTCTTCTCTTTTGTCGGCATGCATTTTTAATAATCTTCCAATTCTTTCAGTTGAATTCTTAAGTGGGTTAAATGCGGCCATTCCAGAATTTAAAACTCCAGAATATACTCTTATATAGGTAATCGTTCCCACGTAAGGATCTGTCATGATTTTGAAAGCAAGCGCTGACAATGGTTCTTTGTCGTCGGATTTTCTTTCAATGATTTTAGTTTTATCTGATGGATGTACTCCTTTGATTGGGGGTATCTCCCTAGGTGAAGGTAAATATCTCACCACCGCATCAAGCAATAACTGAACACCTTTGTTTTTAAAAGCCGAACCGCATAATACAGGAACAATATCAAGTTTAATTGTTTGTCTTCTAATAGCTTTTATAATCCTATCTTTATCAATATTTTTTCCTTCAAGATAGTCTGTCATGATTGATTCATCATCATCGGAAAGGAATTCCAACATTTCATCTCGAGTTTTTTTACTCTCTTCGATTATTTCATCTGGAATATCTATCAGTTCAAATTTAGCTCCTAGGGATTCTCCGTCCCAAACTGCTAATTTCATTTCGATTAAATCTATGATTCCCTCAAAAAAATCATTTTTAAAATAAGGTATCTGTAATTTTACAGGATTTGAATTAAGTCTACTCCTAATTTGTTCAAAAGTTCTTTCGAAATTTGCGCCTGTTCTATCCATTTTATTCACAAAACAAATTCTTGGAACTTTGTATCTATCGGCTTGTCTCCAAACAGTTTCTGATTGAGGTTCAACCCCACTTACGCTATCAAAAATAACACATGCTCCATCAAGCACTTTCAGACACCTTTCAACTTCTATTGTAAAATCGACGTGCCCTGGAGTATCGATAATATTTATATCATGGTCAGACCATCTACAGGCTGTTGTAGCAGAAGTAATAGTAATACCTCTTTCCCTTTCTTGTTCCATCCAATCCATAGTTGCTGCACCATCGTGAACTTCTCCCATTTTATAATTTCTACCAGTATAAAAAAGAATCCTTTCAGTCGTAGTAGTTTTGCCTGCATCAATATGTGCAATAATACCAATGTTTCTTGCTTTGCTTAGATCCTTACTCATATTATATAATTTACCAACGATAGTGGGCGAAAGCTCTATTGGATTCAGCCATCCTTATGGTATCTTCCTTTTTTTTAGCAGCCCCACCTTTATTGCTTTTAGCATCCATAATTTCAGAAGCTAATTTGAATGCCATACTTTTTCCTTCTCTCTTCTTAGCGGCATTAATAATCCATCTTATCGCAAGTGTGTGTTTTCTCATTGAGCGAACTTCTATAGGAACTTGATAAGTGGCACCACCAACCCTTTTTGATCTAACTTCAACAGAAGGTTGTATATTCTTAAATGCTTCTTCAAAAATTTCTAATGGATCGTTCTTGGTTTTTTCTTCAATTATTTTAAAAGATTTGTAAAAAAGCGATTCAGCTAGACTTTTCTTGCCATCGTACATTAACGAATTAATAAACTTCGATATAATAGTACTTTTATACCTTATATCGGGAATTGGTTTGGATTTTTTTACGGGTCCTTTTCTCGCCATGGTTTCGGTGTTTCCTTAGCTAGCCTTTGGTCTTTTGGCTCCATATTTAGATCGTGATTGTTTTCTCCCATCAACACCAGTAGTATCTAGCGTTCCTCTTATAACGTGATATCTAACGCCTGGTAGATCTTTTACCCTGCCACCTCTAATTAAAACAACCGAATGCTCTTGCAGCTTGTGTCCTTCTCCAGGAATATATCCAGTAACTTCAATGCCATTAGTTAGTCGTATTCTCGCAACTTTTCGTAATGCGGAATTTGGTTTCTTAGGAGTTGCGGTATATACCCTAACGCACACACCTCTTTTTTGAGGATTGCTTTGAAGTGCTCTAGATTTACTTTTTTTCTTTTCTGTATACCTAGGATTTTTTACTAATTGACTTATCGTTGGCATTTAAACCTCATAATTAATTCTTTGAAATATGCCACACTTTGATACTATGTCAAGAGATTCAGCTATTTTTCAGTAGTCCTTTAGAACCAATATCAGTTCTATATATTAAATTTGATGTATCAATTTGAGAAATTGCTTTGTAAGCAAGATCGATTGCATCTTCAAGAGTTTTTCCTTGGGAAGTTACACCTAAAATTCGCCCACCTGATATATGATAAGCATTGTCCTTCAATGTCGTACCAGCATGAAAAATTTTAACCCCTGGTTCGACAAAATTTGCAAGGTTTGATATCGTTCCTCCAATCTCAGGCCTTGAAGGATACCCCTTGGAAGCCAAGACAACTGTAACTGAATAAGTGTTTTTCCATTCAAGTTTATAGTTTTTTAAGTCCTTTTTTGCAGTTCTGTAGAACAATTCAAAAGCATCTGATCTTAATCTATATAGGAGTGGTTGAGCTTCTGGGTCCCCAAAACGACAATTGAATTCAACAACTTTAGGCTTTCTGTCCTTTATCATTAAGCCTATATAAAGAATTCCCGTGTAATTGATACTATCCTTTTTAAAACCATCAAAAACGGGCTTTATTATCTCGTTCACAATATTCTCTTTTGTTTGTAAGTCTACTATAGGCGCAGGAGAATAAGCTCCCATACCTCCTGTATTTGGCCCTAAATCATTGTTTAACAATCTTTTATGATCTTGTGATGAATCTAGAAGGAGTATCTTCTTACCATCGGTAAATACGAAGAAAGAGGCCTCTTCTCCTTCGAGAAAGTCTTCTATAACAACTTTTTCTCCAGATTCAGAAAAAATTTTATCTTTCATCAAAAATTTAAGGAATTCAACGGCTTCATCGTAAGAAAAGCAAACTTTTACACCTTTACCAGAAGCTAGCCCATCGGCCTTAACAACAACAGGCAAGAGATTGCTCTCTAAATATTTTCTTGCGGAGTCGAAGTCTGTAAAAGATTTAAAGTTTGCGGTTGGGATATTGTTTCTTTTCATAAATAATTTAGAGAATTCTTTACTTGATTCAAGTTGAGAGCAATATTGATTCGGACCAAAAATTAACATCCCGTTTTTTCTGAAAAGATCAACAACTCCTAATGAGAGAGGTTTTTCAGGCCCTACTATAGTTAAATCAATTTTTTTATCCATAGCAAAATAAAGCAAATCGGTTAGATTTTCAGATTTAATGTCAACAATTTCGGCAATCTCTGAAATACCAGCATTACCAGGAGCACAGTATAGTTTTTCAATAGATTTATTTTGTGATATCGACCAACATATGGCATGTTCTCTTCCACCTGAGCCTATAACTAATACTTTCATGAGGAAATTATAATTAATAATCTATGCAACGGTAACTACTTTTGCTAAATTTCTAGGTTGGTCAACCGATATTTTTTTTAATTTTCCTACGTGATAGGAGAGATACTGAAGAGGAATAATAAAAAAAATAGGTAATAAATGTTCCTTTATATTTGGGATTTCGATAAAATCAATTGAATCTAAAAACTTTTTATCTAATTTTTCAATTGTTGTTGAATTTGCTAATAAAATAATTTTATTTGATCTTGATTTGGTCTCATGGAGATTTATAATTTCTTTTAATATCGTGTCCTTGTCGTTAGATATAAGATATATAACCGGGAAATTTGTGTCGATTAAGGCAATTGGGCCGTGTTTCATTTCGGGGGATAATGAACCTTCAGCATGTATATATGAAATTTCTTTGATTTTAAGAGCACCTTCTAATGAGATAGGGTAATTATAATTTCTTCCCAAAACAAAGCAGTTTTTATATTTATAAAATTTTTTAGCAATACTTTTTATCTTATCCTCAAGAGAAAATATTTTTAGAAAGTTTTTTTTGAAATATTCTTTATTTGGTAATTTAGTATCTGTTTTGGAATTAAAAATAATTGATAACAAATACAAATAAACAAGTTGGCCTGTAAAAGTCTTGGTAGAGGCAACTCCCTTTTCTATACCCATATTTAGATTAAGAAAAAGTTTAGTGTTCAAGGCCAATCTTGATTCAGGTTGATTAACTATCGATAAAGAATTTTTGAAATAATCTCTGTTGTTTTCTAGCAAATCACAAGTGTCGGCGGTTTCGCCTGATTGAGATATGAAAATATATAATATTTTTTTATTGTTTGTTTTTAAAAAAGTAAATTCAGATGGTCTATAGACACTTGTTGGTATACTAGAAATCTGTTCAAAATAATATTTGCCCAGCAAAGATGCATTATAAGAAGAACCGCAACCGATGATTACTATTTCATTGGGGTTTGTGATTGTTTTAGTTTTATCTTTAATTATTTTAAAAGCATTAAACATTTTTGGAATTAAAAATTTTTGAGAATTAATTTCTTCATAAGTAATTGAGTTTTCGGAATTCGATTTTTTCTTATTTCTTAGTAATTGTGTTTTATACAAATTCATATTTAATTTTTTTATCTTCATATTTTTATCAAAACATTTAATTTTATAATCACTTATTTCAATTAAATCTTCGTTATTTAGAAAGTAGTATCTATCTAAACCGCTTTTCATCGCATTTAAGTCGGAAGAAAACAAAAATTCGCCATTTCTTTTAATACCAAAATAAAGTGGGGTTTTATTTTTATATGCCACTATAAGTTTTGAGTTTTTTTTATCAAGACACAAAAAAGCATTCGAGCCCTTTATGATTTTACCAACTTTAGCAACAGATTTTGCAAGTGAGCCGGTTTTTGTTAAAAAGTAGGATATCAAGTGCGCCAAAATCTCAGTATCAGTGTCGGATTTAATTTTATTTTTTTTTATAAAGTTACTTTTTTTTAGTTCATCATAATTTTCCATGATACCGTTATGAACAACGACGACATTCTTACAATGGTGAGGATGACAGTTTTTTATGGATGGATTGCCATGTGTTGCCCATCTTGTATGGCCTACAATTAAAGAAGTTTTAATGTCGTCTTGTAGTTTCGATTCTAAATCTTTGATTTTTAAAGTAGTTTTAATTGTTTTAATCTTATCTTTTTCGAAAAAGGCTACTCCAGCCGAGTCATAACCTCTATATTCAAGTTCCTTTAGTGAACGAATAAAAGAATTTGTTTTGATATCTTTTTTCGAATAAATGCTAAAGATTCCGCACATATTTACTTTTTAGATTTTTTTTTCCAATTTTTTATATGTCTTTCTTTGATTCTTGTTATACCTAAACTGTTCGGGGGCAAATCTGAAGTTAAAACAGATCCAGCACCGGTTGTTGAATTCTCACCAAGTTTAATTGGCGCAATGAGCATAGTGTCGCTTCCGACAAAAACATCATTTTCAATTATTGTTTTATATTTATCGAATCCGTCGTAGTTGCAAGTAATCGTTCCCGCTCCAATATTGACACCGGTCCCCATTTCCGTATCGCCTATATATGAATGGTGTGAAATTTTTGATTCCTTATTTATGCTACTTTTCTTTATTTCAACAAAATTTCCAATTTTAACTTTGTCTTTAATCTTGTTACCGGGGCGTAAATTACAAAAAGGTCCTATTCGAGTCATTGAGCCAATAGTAGATTCTTCGATACATGTAAAAGGTTTTATTATCGAGCCTTTTCCGATATAAGAACTATCAATATATACACTTCCTTCAATGCGGACATTTTCTTTTATTTCAGTTGATCCTTTGAGAATTACATTTGGGCCTATATATACATTTTTTGATATTTTTACATCAAAATCTTTGTGAAAAGTATTTGGATCGCTGAGAAAAATATCGTTTTTTATACAATTTTCGTAAACGAACATCTTGTCAACATCATGGGCATATTTATAATCATCAAAAGTATTTATATTTACAAATTTTCTCTCATCTTTAATGGATATAGAATCAACTCTCAAGCCATTTCTGACAAAAATATTAATTAAATCAGTTAAGTAGTATTCAGAATTTTTATTTTTCTTAATTTTACCTATATATTTTTTAAGTAAATTCGAATCGATTAAGTACAGGCCCGCATTAACCTCTTTTATTAATTTTTGTTCAGAGCTACAATCTTTATCTTCAACTATATCCAATAGCTGATTATCATTGTCTCGCAAAATTCTTCCATATCCTTGAACTTCTTTAGGAAAAGAAGTTGCTATAGTAAAAGCAGAATTATTCTTTAGATATGAAGATATGGATTGTTTGATAGTATCAATATCAACAAAAGGTGTATCCCCATTTAGAATTAATACTATTGAATTTTTATCAATAAGACTGGTAGCTTGCTTAACTGCATGTCCTGTTCCAATTTGAGATTTTTGATTTGCAAACTCAATATTTTTATAATTACAAGATCTTGCCATATCTACAACCAAATCTTTCTTAAATCCTGTGACTATAATTGTTTTTTTTGGGTCGAGCTTACGTAGATTAGCCAGCGATCTTTCTAGTAAAGTTTTCCCATTTATAGGAAGTATAACTTTTGGTAGATTAAATTTTAGCCTAGAGCTCTTTCCAGCACATAACAAAACGATATTAAGGTTCCTCTTAGACATTTATTTAGAATGGCACGTCATTACTAGATGAATCGTCGATATTAAAATCATCTAAAAAAGTATCATCAATAGATTGACTCGGGCCTCCAGACTTAGAATCTATAAATTCGAAATTATTGATTATCACTTCGGTCATATATCGTTTTTGGCCACTAGCCTCATCATCCCAAGATCTTGTTTCCAATCTACCTTCAAGATAAATTTGACTACCTTTTTTAAAGAATTTTGCTAGATTTTCTGCAGTTCTTCCAAACGCAACGCATCGATGCCATGAAGTTCTATCTTCCCAGTCACCTGATTGATTCTTAAATCTTGAATTTGTAGCCACTCTGAGGGTTGCTGTAGGTACTTGTTGTGTAGCTGTAACACCAGTTTCTGGATCTGCGCCAAGTCTTCCAAGTAGAATAACCTTATTGACATTACCCATTTTTCTATTTTATCACTTAAATTTCCAAAGTAAAATTTGACAGATATTATTTAACATTTTTAATTTTCTTTAAGAAAGAATATAAAATTTTTCCTGTCATACCCCAAATTCTATACTTTCCGTAATCAAAAACATAATCTTGTTGGATGCCATTCAATTTATTATACGAGGTTCTGCTTCGAGGTAATATTTTTTGTAATTCATTGATATCAATCCACACAACGTCTTCTACTTCATTCGGATTTCTAATTAAATTAAAATTTGAGTCAGTTAAATAAAAGATAAATGGTGATACTATAAAGTGATTAGCCAAAGGAGTAGCCGGTCTATAGTCATCAAATCTACCAATTAATTTTCCATGTAGATTAAGATCCAAACCTACTTCTTCCAATGTCTCCCTAATAGCAGTAGATAACGTGTCCTTGTCAGTTTTCTCTTCAACTCCACCTGGGAAAGCCATGTGTCCAGAAAATGTATCGTTATCTCTTTTAGATCTTTTTATAAATAAAATTTGCAGATTAAATGCTTTTTCTCTCAATATAATCGCAACTGAAGAAAATATTGTATGTTCGTCAGGCACAATTTTACTTATATTATGAACTTCTTGAAAATGCACCTTTAATTTTTCTATTAGTTTATTCTTTTTTTTCAATTATTATATTTCCGTACTCATCAGAACTAGAATAATATCCTCGATTAACAATAATTGGAACTTTTCCATCCATTACTATTAATGGGTTTGCGTATTTTTTATGATTTTCCATATTTTCTTTTATAAAGATATTTGATTTTTGATTAGACCTGACTTGAAAATCGGTTTTTTTTATCCTAGAGTCAGAAAAATTCAAAGATGGGTTGTCACTAAAATGGAATCTAATCTTCAATGAAGAAATTTCAACTTCTCTTTTAAGGGTAAACCCAAATCTTTTAAAATGCTCAGAAGAAAAATTCTGTAAATTTTTTCTTGAGTTTCTCACCTCTATACAGTCTCCTTGGCCTAGATATTTTAGATTTATAAATTTATCTATCTTCTTAATCTTCTTGGAATTAATTTTACTAAATTTCAATATATTATCCTGAAATTCTTTTTCTATATTTCCGAAAGTTAGACTATGATAATTTCTTTTAAAAGTTACGTTGAAATCGTAAAATGAATCAGCATAAAGCATCCCCTTTGCTGAAAAAACTGTCATGTTGTTTGGAAAGACAATTTTTTTTATACCCAAGATATCTGAGATGTCACATGCATGTAGCCCTGAAGATCCTCCATAGGCGTATAAGGCAAATTCTCTATGATCGAATCCATATTTTGCGGATAGAGATTCAATTGCATTCGACATTTTATGATTTGCTTGCTCTATTATATATTCCGCACATTTAGTTGTAGAAATTTTTAGTTTTTTAGATAGCTTCTCAATACTTTTATAAGATCTTTCCGGGTACAGTTTAATTATATTATCTTCCAAGACCATTTTTGGTATCTTTCCAAGAACAATATCTGCATCAAATACAGTGGCAAAATTCGATTTACCATAAGCTGAAGGTCCAGGATCTGATCCAGCGCTTTTAGGCCCCACATTTAATGTATTACCTTTATCGATGTAAGCGATTGACCCTCCACCAGATCCAATTGAACAAATATCGATACAGTTGAGATTTAAAAGTTCGTTATCTATTTCTAAGGTATCTCTTTGAAAGATATTAGAATCAATTAAAGAAACATCGGTCGACGTACCTCCCATATCGTAAGTTACAATCTTGTCGTCTTTTAATATCTTTGAAAGTTTATAGGCACCAACTACTCCTCCTGCTGGACCAGATTGCAATATGTTGACTGGATTTTTGATTGCTAGGTCTGCAAAAGCCAACCCACCATTAGACTGTTGAATTAAGAATGTATCAAAATATTTTTTATTTCTAACTTGACTTACATATTCATTGAGCTTCTTCGAAATAAAAGCATTAGCAGCAATAGTAACCGAACGTTCATATTCTTTTATTTGTTGATTTAATTCGGTTGATATATAAATTGGAACACCAATTGATTTTAATGAATTTTTAAGAATTTTTTCATTTTTTGGATTTACAAATGAGTTAATTAGACATATCGCAACTACTTCAATCTTGTTTTTAATTATTCTTTCTTTGATTTTGTTAATGTCTTTTGCTAAAATTTGCAACGTAATAGTACCATCAGACTCTGTACGTTCTTTTATTGTATCTACTTGAATTTTTGTTAAAAATGATTTTTCTTTTTTTGGAAACAAAGAATATAAATCTTTTCTAGACTGTCTTTTGATTTTGATTAAATCTTTAAATCCATGAGTCGTAATTAGGAGTGTTTTTGCACCCTTGTGTTGTAAAATTGAATTTGTTGCAACAGTTGTTCCATTAACAAAATAATCATATTTTTTTTTGGATTTTTCCAAAAATTCGACTACAGGTCTATAGGGATTTAGATTATCAGATGGGATCTTGTAGGTTGTAAAAAAACCATTTTGTTCAACTACGATATCTGTAAATGTACCACCTGAATCTATCGAAAGATTCATAACAATGCTACTCTTTGGTTTTTTTTACGGCTATGATTTTTCCTTCGGCTATTTCTCTTAGAGCTAAAACAATTGGCTTGTTGTTCTCTTTAGATAAAGATTCAGCACCGTCATAAATACTTTTGGCTCGTTTCATAGCAGCAACAGATAATTCAAATCTGTTGTTTATTTTTTCCAAACAATCTTCAATGGTTACTCTTGCCATATAAATTTCCTTATCAATATTTTATTGTATATTGAATATTGATGGAATCTATTATAAACCAAATAAAATATAATGAAAATGGCCTAGTGCCAGTTGTAGTGCAAAATTATAAAACAGGTGACATCTTAATGCTTGCACATGCGAACATTAATGCTTTAACCCAGACAATTACAAGTGGTTATGCCCATTTTTGGAGTAAAAGCAGAAATGCCTTGTGGAAAAAAGGCGAAACCTCTGGTAATACACTGTCAATAAAAAATATACTTGTCGATTGCGATGAGGATAGCTTGATATATCTTGTAGATCCTAGTGGCCCCACTTGTCATACAGGAAATAATTCATGTTTTTTTAGAGATATTGACAATAAAACTCTTTCTTCCGTAGTCACTGAAAAAAACATATTAAATATACTTTTTGACTTAATAAAAGAACGTAAAAAAGATATAAAAAATAAATCTTCTTACACCACATCATTATTCAACGACGGCTTGAAAAAAATATTAGAGAAAATTGATGAAGAATCAAAAGAAGCTATCGAAGCATCAAATATTGGCAAAAAGGACGAAATTATATACGAGTATACAGATCTGTTGTTTCATATGCTCGTGGCACTTGCAGAGCACAATATAGAAATAAATGATATTTATTCCGAATTAAACAGGAGATTTGGAAAAAAGAAAAAAGATTACACATTAGATGAATGAAACTAATAGAAAAATAATATGGAAATTGATAACTCAAACTGGTGATAGGCTAAAAAATAAATTGCCTGAATCCCGATATCATCCCAAAGGAAGAAACCCTTATGCTCATATATTAAGCTTGATTAAGTCTAAATTTGGGTGCTCGTACAAAGACATCAAAGATGAAAAAATCAAAATTTTAAAAAAATTTATAAAATACGTAGAAGATCGTACACTTTGAAATCTCGTTACCAAACTTATATATAGAAACATATGTTGCGACTCATATGAATCATTCTAACCTTAGTTCTTATTGTCTATTTTTTCTTAAAAAGATTAAAGAAGTTTAGGTTTTGATTTATCAAGATACTGATGCTTATATCTGTTGTCGGCTTTAATACTATGAGTCCTATCCTTTTCCTCAACATACTGACCTAGTTCTGCTTTGCCTTGTAGTGCCTTAGGTAAATCTTTATACCCCGGTGGTCTTGGTGGATTGGTTGATAAGTCTTGAGTATAAGAAAATGAGGAAATAACCCGCTCGATGGCTTTTTTTTCTCCGCATTTACATCGAACTTTTTTTTCATCTTCAGAATCAAATATTAGTTCCGAAAATCTAAAAGCATCGACGTAAAATAGAACCAAGATTTTTCCTTCATCAATATAAAGATCTATTTCAATAAGATTTTCATCCCAAGCTCCTATCGATTCCAATAATTTATCTGAATCCAAATTTACGATTTGTATTCCCTTGATATTTTTATATTTTTTTAAAATTCCTTCAAGCTTCTTTTGATTATATCTTTTTTCGATATCCTTAAAAGCAGTAAGAATACTATTTTTACATTTTTCGCATTCAAATTCATATAAAGGCATACAATCTCCTATTTGTCATCTTTGTCTTTTAAATGTTCACTAATCGTTCCATACGACCCATCATGTTGTGAATTTCCAAAATATTGATCTAAATGATCTTGTCCAACGTAAGTTGAAGCAACTTCTTCATCTTTCATAATTTTATAGTCTTTGTGCCACTGCATGGGGTCACTTGGTTTTGGAGCTCTATCGTTTAGGCCACCTCGACTCTCAAATATAGCCTTAAAGGGTGAAAAAATTCTAATGACATCCTTGCATTCTTTGTCATTGGGACATACAACATCATCTTGATTTTCATCTTGAAAGAAAAGTTCACTAAACCTGAAATCTTTTATTTCAATATATAATGATTTCTTGTTATCAATTTTGTACCTGAATCTTCTAATATCTTTTTGTCCTTCATTTCCAACCGAAAAAATGGTTTTTTCATTTTTTAAATTGAAGACTTCAATATAGAGAAAATTAGTATTGTCTTTCAAAAGATTGGCAGCAGCCTTTTTGTTAAGATTTTCAACTAGACTATCGATACCTCTATTGGAAGAAGTCATACAATCTCTACACTCAAACTCATATACAGGCATAAATAACCCCTTTAAAAAAAATATATTTTTCATTAATATAACGGATATGAGCGATTTTGTTAAATATGAAGATACGGAAGATATTAGAATCATCACAATAGATAGGCCTGATAAAAAAAATGCAGTAAACGAAGCAATGTTGCTAGACATCTGTACTTTGATTGAAAACATCGAAAACGATGAGAAAATAAGATCAATTATAATAACTTCTCAAGGTGACAAAGTTTTTTCAGCTGGTTATGACATATCTTCTAACAGCGTTAATTCAAAAGAAGACTTGTTAAAAATACACCTTATCAACTATGAGCCTGGTAATCAACAAAATGTATCTGAAGATAAGATACATCCATTAATGAAAACATCCCAAGTTATAATGGATTCATCCAAAATTATTATTGCAGCTATCAATGGTCATATATATGGAGGAACTTTAGAAATCTTGTTAAATTGCGACTTCAGATTTTTTTCTGATGATAGCGTATTCTGTATGCCCCCAGCTAAACTAGGAATATTCTATAATTATAATGGTCTAAAAAACTTCATTAACAAAATAGGTATACCAAACACAAAGAAGATTTTCTTAACCGGAGAAAAATTTGATTCTAAAGATGCTATTCAAATGGGATTAGTAGATTTTGTTTACAATAAAGAAAAAATTGTTGAAGAAGCAATTAAGTTTGCAAAGAAAATTTCTTCAAATGCACCTTTATCACTTTCTTCAATTAAAAAATCAATTAATGTATTTGAAAAAAATCAGGAAATAGATCAAAAGTCATATGATGAAATAAAGTCATCCATATTAAAAGCAATAAATAGTAACGATTTCCTTGAAGGTCAGAAGGCTTTTAAAGAAAAAAGAAGCCCAAAGTTCTCTGGTAAATAATTTATATATTTGAAAAATTAAAAATTTTGTCTTTTCTTAGTAACCATTTGCTGTCGATTTTAACTCTTAAATCTAGAAATATTGGGCATAATAAAAATTCTTCTATTTCTACCCTACTTTCTGTACCAATTTTTTTTATCATAGAACCATTTTTGCCTATAATTATTCGTTTGTGATGTGAATTTTTAACAATTACATAAGCTTGAATTATAGTCATTTTTTTCTTGTCTTTTATATCTTCCACAACGACTGCAGTGTTGTAGGGAACTTCTTCGTAATAATGATTGAAAATTTTCTCTCTTATTATTTCCGAAAGATAGAATTTTTCTGGTTGATCTGTGAAATAATCATCTGGAAATATCTTTCCATAATTTGGAAGTATTTTTGTTAATTCATCAAGTAGTAAGCTTAAACCTTCATTTTCCAACGCACTTATTGGTATAAAATCTTTGATGAATGGGAATTTGTTGCTTAATAAATCAACGATTTTCAATATTTTACTTTTTTTTATTAAGTCAATTTTGTTAATAACAATAAAAGGGCTTCTGTCTTTTGCCCTTGATATAACCTCATAATCGTCATTAGTAATAGCCTTGGAAGCATCAATTACAACTAAAGTTATATCAGATTCATTTATTGCTTGCAATGATGATTGAACCATAATTCTATTTAAAAATTTATTTGATACTTGAATACCAGGCGTATCTAAAAACAATATTTGAGAGACAGCTGTATTAAGAACACCTAAGATTTTATTTCTCGTAGTATTAGGTTTATCGGAAACGGCTGAAATTTTTCTACCCGTTAAATTATTAACTAGAGTCGACTTTCCAGTATTGGGTTTGCCCAATATCGATATTGTTCCAGATTTTATTTTATTCATTAATATAAAATCATTATACTTTTCTTGTGATGTTTAATAAATAAAGTTAAGATAAAATTTTAACAATGAAAACCTCATTTAGATCCAATTATTGTGCTAATTACGACGAAAATGACAAAGGAACAATTGCAACTTTGTGCGGATGGGCTTATTCAATCAGAGATCATGGTGGGATAATTTTTATAGATCTTAGAGATAAGACCGGAATTATTCAAATTGTTTCAGATCCAAATAATTCTGACGAATTCCATAAGATTACAAAAGAAGTTAAAAGTGAATACGTAATAAAAATATCTGGAAAAATTAGACTCAGAACAGAAGAAACAATTAATAAGACTATACCAACGGGGAAGATAGAAGTTCTTTTAGATGAGATAGAAATCTTAAATTCCTCTACTCCTATTCCGTTTCAAATTGATGAAGAAATTGATAGTGACGAGAATGTCAGATTAAAATACAGGTATCTTGATTTGAGAAGACCAAATATGTCAAAGAATTTTATTCTTAAAAGCAAAACTATGCTTTTAGTAAGAAAGTTTTTAGACGAAAGAAGCTTTGTTGATATAGAAACTCCCTATCTTTCTAAATCAACACCTGAAGGAGCAAGAGATTATCTTGTACCAAGCAGAATAAATAAAAACCACTTCTTCGCTTTGCCTCAATCTCCTCAAATTTTAAAACAGATACTCATGACTTCTGGTTTTGATAGGTATTACCAAATTGTAAGGTGCTTTAGAGATGAAGATCTTAGATCTGACAGACAGCCAGAGTTCACTCAAATAGATATGGAAATGTCTTTTGTTAATCAAGACGATGTAATTGATGTCGTGGAAGACTTAATAGTAGAAATTTTTAAAGAAATGAAAGATATCGTTATAGCAAAACCTTTTAAAAGAATTACCTATGAAGAAAGTATGGATAAATATGGTAATGACAGGCCAGATATAAGATTTGATCTAGAGTTAAACAATATCGCTGACCTATTTAAAACAACTAAGTTTAAAGTCTTTAAAGATGTAATTGATAAAAAAGGAATAATAAAATGTTTAAAAGTATCAGACGAGTCTTTATCTAGGAAGGATATAGATTCACTGACACAATTTGCTCAGGAAAATGGTGCCAAGGGTTTGGCATGGATAAAAGTTTCAGAGAACGAAATGCAATCACCCATACTGAAATTTTTCTCAGACGCTGAAATTTCAGACATTAAAGAAAGATTAGAGCTAAAACCAGGAGATATAGTGTTTTTTGGAGCTGGGGAAGAAGAAATTGTTAACAAATATATGTCAGCGGTGAGAATAAAGCTAAGTGAAGATTTAAAGCTAATTAACGATAATGAATTTAAATTTGTCTGGATTACTAATTTTCCGCTTTTCTTAAAAGACGGAAATGCCCTAACCTCTTGTCATCATCCCTTCACAATGCCAGAAGAACAAAAAATTAATGCTGATCCGCTAAAAACAAAATCCTGTGCATACGATATTGTTTTAAACGGAACAGAAATCGGAGGTGGTAGCATAAGGATTCATCACAGATCGTTACAAGAAGAAGTTTTTGATGTTTTAAAAATAGAAAAAAAAGAATACTTAGAAAATTTTGGATTTCTTCTTGATGCCCTCGAATCAGGCACACCACCACATGGAGGACTTGCAATAGGATTAGACAGGCTTATGATGTTCTTGACCAATTCCAAATCTATAAGGGATGTAATAGCATTTCCAAAAACACAAAAAGCTTCATGTTTACTAACTTCTGCTCCTTCTAAAGTGCATTCTGAAAAACAATTGAAAGAGTTAGGTATTAACCTTATTGATGATGATGACGACTAATTTCTTATATTTTTGATACAATCATCTTATGAGAACCTTAAATCTATTTCTCTTATTTTTTCTTTTTGTTTGCACTTAACTCATATTCCTACAATGTTGATTACAATAGAGGGTACAAAGAAGGATACGAGAAAAAACGTCCACTCCCGCATTGTGATAATGATGATAGTGGTCCATGTAATTGGAGGAGGAGATTATGATTTATTTAAATAAATCAAAAAAGGTATTTTTTCCTCTTATAATTTTGCACCGACAAAGAAAGAAATTATCGAAGTAAGACAAATAGTAGATTTTATATGCGAATTTTTTCAATATAAAAAAACAAAATGATTGTTAGATTTTAGAACCATAAGCTTTCATGTTTCTTACTTCTTTAATTAATAGATTCACTAAGGAACCTGGAACTAGGTATTCTCCATCCAAACTTACATCAATATAGTTTCGTGTTCTAGCCTTATTATTTTTTTCAACAATCGCTTCCAATTCCTTTCCAATGAATCTGGAATAGAATTCTTCTTTCTTGTTGTCGCTTAAACTTCTAAGTAATTTTGATCTTTGGTATTTAACATTAGTAGGAATCTTGTCGTCTCTCTGTGTTGCCCTAGTTCCTTTTCTATCAGAATAAGGGAAGACATGAAAATAATTTAATTCTGATTTTTCCAAGAAATTAAATGTTTCATTAAAAGATTCCTCGGATTCCCCAGGAAACCCTGCGATTATATCTGTCCCGATACACGAATCTGGAATTTTAAATCTTATATCATTTATTATTTCTTCGAATTCACCCACTTTGTATCGTCTTCTCATTTCTCTTAAAACACCATCTTCTGCACTTTGTAGGGATATATGAAAAGAAGGGCATACTTTGCTTGATTTCGAAATGAAATTGATAAGTTTTTTATCAGTATCAGCTGGATCAATTGAACTTAGTCTTAAATTTGGTATGCGTGATTTTAATTCGATTGATTCAAGTAAACTGAGCAAGGTCTCTCCAATGTCTTTACCGTAGCTTGATAAATGTATGCCAGTCAATACAACCTCTTCGTAACCCAATTCTTTATATTTATCAATTTTTTGCAAAACAGATTCTTTGCTCATACTTCTAGATTTTCCTCTAGCAAAAGGAATTATGCAGAACGAGCACCGATAATTACATCCATCTTGTATTTTTAAAAAAGCTCTAGACCTTATATCTCTCTTCTCAATCTCATAATCTTGAAATTCATCAATATCAAAAATATTAGAAATTATCTTTTTCGAATTACCTAAATTTTTTAAAAACTTTGGTATTAAATATTTATTGGCATTATCTACAACGTAATCTATTGTATTTATTTTTTCTAAAAGGGCTGGGTCAGTTTGTGCTAAACAACCAGTAACTAAGACTTTACATGAAGGGTTGGTTTTTTTTAGTTTTTTAATATCGTTAAGTATTTGGTTATCTGAATTGTTTGTTACAGTACAAGTATTTACTATACATAAATCGGCAGATATATAGTTATCTAGGATCTCATAATCTGATGACAATATTGAAACCATCCTTTCCGTATCTACTTGATTGACCTTGCAACCGTAGGTTAAGAAACTAATTCTATTCACGGACTTCATCAATCCATCCTCCGCCAACCACTTTATTATCGTCGTAAAAAACAATTGCTTGGCCTGGTGTTATTGCTCTTTGTGGCTGATCAAAATGAACAGAAACTTTATCTTCAAGAAAATTAATTTTTGCAAGTGCCTCTGGACTTCTATATCGAATTTTAGCTTTTAGTTTATTACTAGCTAGCTCTTCTGGATTGATAGACCAATTCAGATTTGTAGCTATAAGGTCGCTGGAATATAAGTCTGTATCATCCCCTACTAGAACATCACCATTTTTATAATTTATAGAAACCACATATAATGGCTTATTATTTGTAACTCCTAGCTTTTTTCTCTGCCCAATAGTGAAATTTTGAATACCTGAGTGTCGACCTAAAATTTCACCATCTACGGACTTAATATTACCAATTTTAGGTTTACGTTCTTTAAAGTTTTTTTCGATAAATGTTCTATAGTCTTTTGCTATAAAACAAACATCCTGGCTTTCTTTTTTTGAAGAGACTGTCAGCTCAAAACCCTGTGATATTTCTCTAACTTGAGACTTCGAAAAACCACCTAATGGAAACATAAGCCTGGAGAGCTCTTTCTGCTTTAGAGAAAAAAGGAAGTAAGACTGGTCTTTAAATTTATCTACTCCTTTTTCAAGGAAGTATTTTCCCCTCTCGTCTTGTGAAATTTTTGCGTAATGCCCTGTTGCTAAGTAATCGGCTCCTAGATCAAGTGCTTTGTTAAGAAGAAAATTAAATTTCATATATTCGTTACACATTATGCATGGGTTTGGTGTCAGTCCATTGTAGTATTTGTCTATAAAATCGCTTACTACATAATTCTGAAAATCTTCTTTGTAATTTATCACGGCATGCTTGATGCCAATTTGATTAGCCGCCTGTCTTGCATCAAATACGTCACTTAGAGAACAGCAACCTGTTTCCTCATCTGCATAATCCCACAATTGCATCGTTATACCAGAGACATCGTATCCTTGCTCTCTAAGTAAAGCAGCAGTAGTTGAACTGTCCACACCTCCACTCATTGCAACAATGACTTTCTTTTTCATTTCATTTACTTTACCAGAATCATATCAAAAATTGAAAGTGTATTAACAATTTTGTTTATGTATTATTACAATCAATGGATAATCTACCTTTCGCTCTAGAAAATGGATTAACAGAAAAAGAATATAAAATTATAATTACCAAATTGTCAAGAGAGCCTAATAAAAACGAAATTGGTGTTATAGCTGCTATGTGGTCGGAACATTGTTCGTACAAAAGCTCTAAATTCTATTTGAACCAACTACCAACAAGAGGCAAAAGAGTAATACAAGGTCCAGGAGAAAATGCCGGAATAATTGACATAGGAGACAATCAATGCCTTGTTTTTAAAATCGAGAGCCATAATCATCCTTCTTTTATAGAGCCTTATCAAGGTGCTGCTACTGGTGTAGGAGGAATTTTAAGGGATGTATTTACGATGGGGGCAAGACCAATAGCTTTAATGAATTCATTGAGGTTTGGAAATCCTAAAAAAAATAGTACTAAAAGACTAATAAAAGAAGTAGTTAGTGGAATAGCTGGTTATGGAAATTGTATGGGGATTCCAACCGTTGGAGGAGAAATTTATTTTGATAATTCATACAAGGGAAATCCTCTTGTTAATGCTTTCGCTTTAGGTATAACTAAAAAAAATAAAATTTTCAAAGGGCGTGCCGATGGTCCAGGAAATCCTGTTTTTTATCTAGGCGCCAAAACAGGCAAAGATGGTATAAAGGGCGCGATAATGGCCTCCGATATCTTTGAATCCGAAAAAAATCTTGATAAACCAACAGTACAAATAGGAGACCCCTTTAAAGAAAAACTTTTATTGGAAGCATGCTTAGAATTATTCAACACGGAAGGAATAATCGGAATCCAGGATATGGGTGCCGCAGGTCTTACATCTTCGGGATCAGAAATGGCATCAAGGTCTAATAATGGAATTTTACTAGATTTAGATAAAGTTCCTAAAAGAGATTTAGATATCTCCGCATATGAAATGTTGTTATCCGAATCACAAGAGCGAATGCTCCTTGTTTTGAATAAAAAAAACAGAAAAAACATAAATAAGATATTCAAGAAATGGAACCTGGATTCTACTCAAATAGGAGAAGTAATTTCAAAAAAAAATTTTATTGTTAAATACAATAATAAAGTTGTTGTTGATATTCCAGTGTCGATTCTTACCAAAGGTTGTCCGATTTATAAAAGACCAATTAAGAAACCGAAAAGTATTAAAGGTCTTAAGAAAATCAACAATGCTAACTTGAAGAAAACTAAGTATGATTTAAAAAATTTATTAATTAAATTGTTAAAAGATGAGAATATTTGCTCAAGAGAATGGATATATAATCAATTTGATTATATGGTTGGAACCAATACTATTACCGTCCCAGGTTCTGATTCAGCGGTTATAAGAATTAAAGGCACTAAAAAGGGGGTTTGTTTGACCACCAATTGCAATTCATCATATTGCAATTTAGATCCAAATATTGGAACGTCTATAGCGGTTGCAGAATCTTGTAGAAATATTATTGCGTCAGGAGGAGAACCCTTGGCAATAACTAATTGCTTGAATTTTGGTAATCCCGAGAATCCTGAAATCATGTGGCAATTCGTAGAATCAATAAAAGGGCTATCTAAAGCTGCTAAGATTTTTAAAACCCCAGTGGTTAGTGGGAACGTTAGCTTGTATAACGAAAACAAACAAGGTTCAATACACCCAACTCCTGTGATAAGCATGGTTGGCCTCATCGATGACATTAAATACCTTAAAAATCAATGGTTTAAAAATGAAGATGATGACATTTTACTAATAGGTAAATTGAAAAATGATTTTGCTGGTTCTCAAGTATTAAAATATATTAATTTAAAACATAAAATTACTTCTCCTCTCACGCTTAACATCAAAAAACATTTAGAAATAAATAATTTTATATACAAAATAATAAGAAAATTTGATATTGCATCTATACACGATATCTCAGAAGGTGGCCTTCTAATCGCTATAGCCGAATCATGTTTCAATCCTGAAAAGCTAATAGGTGCAACGATAGACCAAAAAATGCTTAATACAGATAATGAATTAAAAATGTTTGCTGAGACACAAGGGTGTTACATTGTAAGTGCAAAAAAATCTGAATCCACGAAAATAAAATCTTTTGCAAAAAAAAATAATATTAATGTTAGAATAGTTGGTACAGTGGGAGGGGACGCTTTATCTATTAAAGATTCCTTTTCGTTAAAAGTTAGCAAACTATACGATATATGGAGACAATCATTTCCTAGCTAATATGGCCAAATTTAAAGCAGAATGTGGACTTTTTGGTATATTTAATCACCCTGAAGCTGCGAATCTTACGTATTTAGGTTTGCATGCGCTACAGCATCGAGGTCAAGAAGGGGCTGGAATTGTCTCATCTGACGAGATTAAACTTTATACAGAAAAAGGCATTGGTTTAGTATCTGATATCTTTTCCAAAGAAAAAATTGATAAACTGCAAGGAAATTCAGCTATTGGACATGTTCGATATTCAACAGCTGGCTCTAGTGACCTGGCTAACACTCAACCAATTTACGTTACATCATCAATGGGCAAGATGGCTATCGCACACAATGGAAATCTCACAAATGCAAACAAATTAAAAAAACACCTAGAACAAAATGGCGCTATATTTCAAACAAATAGTGATACTGAAGTAATCATCCATCTAATTGCAAAATCAAAAAAGAAATCATTTTTAGATAGAATAATTTTCGCTTTGAAAAAATGTGAAGGCGCATATTCGCTCCTGTTTTTAATGAAAGATATGATTATTGCTGTAAGAGATCCAAGAGGTTTTAGACCTTTAGTATTAGGAACTATCAAAAACTCTTATGTTGTTGCTTCAGAAACATGCGCATTTGATCTAGTTGAAGCTGAAACGCTAAGAGAAATTAAGGCTGGAGAAATTGTCACCATTAATGAAAAAGGTATCTCCTCATGTAGTCCTCTCGAAAATCAAAATAAAAAAGCTTTTTGTATATTCGAACATATATACTTCTCAAGACCGGATAGTTATGTTTTTGGAAGTAGCGTTTACATGACAAGAAAACAATTAGGTAGACAGCTTGCCAAAGAACATCCTATAAAAGCAGATTACGTAATCCCGGTCCCAGATTCTGGTGTCGCATCTGCAATAGGTTACTCGGAAGAAAGTCGTATACCTTTAGAGTTAGGTCTTTTAAGAAATCACTATGTCGGAAGAACATTCATCGAACCTCAACAAAATATTAGAAATTTTGGCGTGAAACTGAAACTTAATTCGATAAAAGAGGTACTTAATAAGAAAAAAGTAATAGTAGTTGATGATTCCATAGTACGAGGAACAACTTGCAGGAAAATCATAAAAATGATTAAAGATGCTGGGGCGACAGAGGTTCATGTGAGAATCAGTTCTCCGCCAACAAAAGATTCGTGCTATTATGGGATTGATACACCTGATAAATCTGACTTAATTGCCAACGATTTATCAGTTGAACAAATCAGGAGGTATATCCTTGCCGATTCGCTTGGGTATTTAAGTCTTAGAGGGCTTAGAAATTCAGTTCAAAAATTTTCAAAATACAATGTAAAAAATAATTATTGCGTCGCCTGCTTTACCAGTAAGTATCCCACGGAAATAGAATCAAGATAATTGATTCAAAAGGTTCTGAATTTGATTTATATCTTCTTTGGACTTGTCTAATCTATCTTTTTCTTTAGTCACTATCTCTTGTGGTGCTGAATTCAAGAATCCTTTATTATTGAGTTTTTTATTAGATTGGTCATGTATGTTCTGTAAAGAAAGAAGATCTTTATTTAATTTTTTAATTTGTATTATATAATCATGCTCTATCTTTTTTTCAATAGATATTATGCCATATGAAGTTATGTTGGAGATTAATTGAACATTTGAAGTGTCATCAAATTTCTTGAAACTCTTTAGATTAGCTAATTTCAAAAATAAATCTGAATTTTTCTCAATAAATTTCGTGGATTGTGGACTAGTTTTGTAATAACAATTTATTTTTTCCCCAGGTGGAATAGATAAATTTTTTCTTAATGATCTGATAGCTATTATAGAATCTTGAAGAATTTTACAATGTTTAACATTTTTAGCTTCATTTTTTATTTCATATGGCTTAGGAATGTCAGAGAAATGGAGACTTGTATCTTGATGAAAGTTTAATTGATTTCGTATTTCGATTGATATAAAAGGTGCAAATGGATATAGGAGGTTAAGGAATTTGTAGAGAACACTATTCATAATAGATTTTGTATTTGAAATATCATCGGTTTCTGATTTAGAAAAAGATATTTTTATGATTTCAATATACCAGTCACAAAATTCATCCCAAAAAAAGTGATAAAGCACATAAGCAGCCTTTTCTACTTCGCAATTCTCTAGAAAAGATTTATATTTTGAAAGCAATTCATTGAATCTAGAGGTAATCCATATATCATAAAAAGTATCGACTTTTATAATTGATTTTTTTCTATCAATATTTGCATTCATTTGAACAAATTTGGATGCATTCCATATTTTATTCATAAAGTTTCTAGATGGTTCAAGTGAATTTTGTGAAAGTTTAATATCGCTATGTGGGGAAATATTAGAAGCTAAAAAAAATCTTAAAGAATCTGTACCAAATTCGGATATTAAATCTAATGGGTCAACAACATTCCCCCTGGTTTTACTCATTTTTTGACTTTTTTCGTCTCTAATAAGATTATGAATATATACAGTTGCAAAAGGAACTTGATTTGTTAATTCAAGGGACATCATAATCATTCTTGCAACCCAAAAGAAAATAATATCAAATCCAGTCACAAGAATTGATGTAGGGAAATATTTGCGAAAATCTTGTGTATCTTCTGGCCACCCTAAAGTTGAGAATGGCCATAGTGCGGATGAAAACCATGTATCCAGGACGTCTTCGTCTTGTTTTAAGCTTACCTCTTTACCATATTTAATTTTGAATTTTTCTTTAGCTTCATTAATATTTTTTGCTGCTACAAATTTATTGTCATCGGAATACCAAATGGGGATTCTATGCCCCCATATAATTTGCCGAGATATGCACCAAGGTTGTATCTTTTCCATCCACTCGAAAAAAGTATTTTCCCAAAACTTGGGCTTAAAAACTATATCTCCATTTCTCACCGCTTTAACAGATTTGTATGCCATTTCCTTTACGTTAACAAACCATTGATCTTTCAACATAGGTTCTATAATTGCTCCAGATCTATCGCCTGTTGGAATGGTATTGTGGATATCTTCTTCTTCTACATAAAGATTAAGTTGTTTCATCAAGTCTAGAACTTTATCTCGTGCATCTATCGTAGATAAATTTTGGAAATCTGGGGGTACGTTGGTATTTAACGTACCGTCATCATTAAGAATATTGATTAGTTCCAAATTATGATTTTTTGCTATCTTATAATCATTAAAGTCATGTCCAGGGGTAATTTTAACAGCTCCAGAACCCTTTTTGATATCTGCATATTCATCCTCTATGACTGACAATTCAATATTGTTGAATGGACTAAGAATTTTTCTACCTAGATATTTTTTATTTTTTTTATCTTTTGGATTTATCGCTATGGCAACATCTCCAAAGACTGTTTCGGGTCTAGTTGTTGAAACAATTATAAATTCATTGGTATTATCGACAAAATACTTAAAATAGTAAAGTTTTGTTTTTTTATTTTTTGATATAACTTCAAGATCTGAAATTGCTGTCTTGAGTTTGGGATCCCAATTAACTAAAGTTTTTTCTCTATAGATAAGACCCTTGTCAAATAATCTGATAAAAGCTTCATTAACAGAATTGGATAGATTTTCATCTAAGGTAAATTTGATATGATCCCACGAGCAACTTAGACCTAATCTTCTAAGTTGGTCTAAAATCTTATCTCCATTTTCATTTTTCCATTCCCATATGTAATTTAAAAAATCTTCTCTGGATAAAAATTTAGTATTGATTTTTTTTAAATCAAGCGATCTCTCAACTAGTAGTTGGGTCGCTATGCCAGCATGATCAGTACCAATCGTCCATAAGGTATCGATTTTCTTGAGCATATTGTATTTCACAAGTATGTCTTGAATTGTTGTATTCAAAGCATGCCCTAGATGTAAATTTCCTGTAACATTTGGAGGTGGGATTGAAATTGAAAAATAATTTTTTGAAGTAGAAGTAATTTTTTTAGATTTTATTATTAAATCAAGCCATTTTTGCTCAATTTCTTTTGGCGAGTAAGCTTTATTTGGAATATCAGTTTCGTGGGCCATCATGAAGAATTAGCAGTATCTGGAACCTCTATCACTGGAGCATTAATTTCAACATCTATATCGGAATACAAAGGCAGGCCTGTGCCAGCTGGTATGAGTCTTCCCATTATAACATTTTCTTTAAGTCCAGTAAGGTAATCAATCTTGCCTTCACATGATGCATCAGTTAATACTTTTGTTGTTTCCTGAAAAGAAGCGGCAGATAGCCAACTATTTGTACTTAATGAAGCTCTTGTTATTCCAAGTAGTAATGGTTCTGCCTGAGCTGGCGTCCCACCTTCAGCAGTCATCTTTTCATTGGCTTTAATAAATTCATTTTTTTCAACCGCTTCTCCTATTAAGAGTGTAGTATCTCCGCTGTCAACTATTTTTACCCTTTTTAACATTTGCCTAGTTACAGTTTCAATATGTTTATCATTGATTCTAACACCTTGAAGTCTGTATACGTCTTGAATCTCGTCTACAATGTATCTCGCGAGTTCTCTTTCACCTTTAATTTTTAATATCTCATGAGGATCTGGGGCACCTTCCACTATTTGTTCCCCTGCGTTAAGTCTTTCTCCTTCTTGAACACGGATATGCTTTCCTTTTGGAATTAAGTATTCTTTTGGATCACCGACATCTGGAGTGACTATGATTCTCTTTTTTGATTTGATATCTTTTCCAAAAGTTACAATACCATCAATCTCCGACATCACGGCAGGGTCCTTAGGGGGCCTAGCTTCAAAAAGTTCAGCCACTCTTGGAAGCCCGCCAGTTATATCTTTGGTTTCAGCACCTTCATAAGGATGAGTTGCTATAATATCGCCAGCCAAAACTTTTTTATCTTGATCTACTCTTATTTCTGTTTTTGTTGGCAAATTGAAGTCTATTCCACTTTTTATATTCACCAAGCCTTTTTCGATTAAAAATTCAAAACGATCTTTTCCAACGTACTTTTTTTTCTTGTCCAATTTACCAAGTATCGGCTTATGATCATTCCTAAATTCTTCATCAAACTTTTTCAATAATGATTTTGCTTCTTTCAGAAATTTAGGGGGTTCCTCATCATTTGCTACTTTCTTATTATCCTTTCCTATTTTATCAATTTCTCTAAGTATTACTTCTCCAATTTTATTTTTTATATCATCTGTACGTTTTTTTTCTTTCCTATCTTTAACTTCAGTAACTACCTCAGCAACATAGGAAAACTTTGATGTTTTTCCTTCTAATGCAACATTGGCAATTTGAGGTATTTTCTCAATAATTTTAGGATACTCTTCCCATTCATATTTCAATGAACTATAGATCTTCCCATTGTCAATATTTAAAGCAGGGGTTCTATCTTTTTTAGTTTTATCTTTTTTTGGTGGCAATACAGTTTTTTCATATTGACCGGTATTCAAATTTTGAGTTTCTTTATAAGTTTCATTAATTTCAAGATCCTTGTATCCAATATATCCAGCTTCTGGAGTTATAAAGGGATAACTTGTTGGATCCCATTCCGCAATTACTTCACCTTTTTCAATCATATCTTCATCTTTAAAATAAACTTTAGCTCCGTATGGTATAGAATATCTTTCTTTTTCAAGGGATGTTTTAGGATTCTCTATGGTGATTTCTGCCGTTTTCGACATACATACATTTGTTCCTTCTAAATTTTTAACAAAATCTAGTGCTATATATCCAATCCTTCCTGAGCTTTTGCATTCGTGCCTTGATTCTTCAACTTTTGCAACTCCACCGATGTGAAAAGTTCTCATTGTTAGCTGAGTTCCTGGCTCACCAATTGACTGAGAAGCAATAATCCCTACAGCTTCACCGATATCTACCAATTGACCATTTCCTAGATTTCTACCATAACAGTACGAACAAACACCTCTTTTTGTTTCGCAGGTAAGTACAGATCTTATTTGAATAGTAAAGGATCCATGTATTGAATCAATTCGCTTAGCAATTTGTTCATCGATTTCCTGATTTCTAGAAACAATTACTTCACCAGTCACAGAATCCAATACATCTTCAGCAGCCATTCTTCCTAGTGTCCTTTCCCCCAAACTTGTCACAATTTGCCCACTCTCAATTAACTGTTTGATATCTAACCCTTCAGACGTACCACAGTCTAATTCGGTAACCATTACGTCTTGCGTCACATCAACAAGTCTTCTTGTTAGGTAACCTGCATTAGCTGTTTTAAGAGCTGTATCAGCCAATCCTTTTCTTGCTCCGTGAGTTGAGATAAAATACTGAAGAACCGAAAGCCCTTCCCTGAAATTAGAAGTTATTGGGGTTTCAATTATTTCTCCAGATGGTTTAGCCATTAGTCCTCTCATCCCAGCAAGTTGGCTAACTTGCGATTGGCTTCCTCTAGCACCTGATTCGACCATCATAAATATAGGATTACTACTTGGAGAAAGAGGAGTATTCTTACCGGCTTTTCCAGAGTTCGATGATGATATGTTTTTCATTAATATATCAGAGATTTCGTCTCCTGTTCTTGCCCAGATATCAATCACTTTATTGTACCTCTCGCCATCAGTTATAAGTCCTTGTAAGTATTGATCTTGAATATTTTGTACCATTTCAGTTGCTTTTTTAATCAATTGATTTTTTTCTTTTGGAATCGTCATGTCCGAGATTGCAACCGAGATTCCCGATGTGGTTGAATGTTTAAAACCAAGAGTTCTCAATCTATCTGCAAGTAAAACAGTACTTTTACCACCTGCCATTCTAAAAGTAGTATCAATTAAATCTTCAATTGCTTTTTTTGTCATTAATTTGTTCACTAGATTGAATGGAACTTCTTTAGGCATTACCTCGAATATCAAAGCACGACCAACAGTTGTATCTTCAACTTTTTCATTTATTTTAATTTTAATCTTAGCATGGACATCTATTTGATTTAAATCAAAAATCATCCTTAATTCATCAATAGAACTAAAAATTTTACCCTCACCTTTAGATCCGGGAACCTCTATGCTCATGTAATAAACACCTAAAACGATATCCTGGGAAGGTAATATTATTGGTTTTCCATGAGCAGGCGATAAAATATTATTTGTAGACATCATAAGTGTTCTACATTCAGTTTGAGCTTCCACAGATAGTGGAACATGAACAGCCATCTGGTCACCATCGAAATCAGCATTAAATGCTGGACATACTAATGGATGTAGCTGGATAGCTTTGTCTTCTACCAATATCGGTTCAAATGCTTGGAGACTTAATCTGTGGAGAGTAGGGGCTCTATTTAACATAACAGGATGTTCTTTAATTACATCATCCAAGGCATCCCACACTACAGGGGCTTCTTGTTCAACTAAATTTTTGGCAATTTTTATGGTTGATGCATGTCCCCACATTTCGAGTTTTTGATAAATAAAAGGTCGAAAAAGCTCCAAGGCCATTTTTTTTGGCAACCCACATTGATGTAGTTTAAGTTGTGGCCCTACCACGATAACTGATCTTCCTGAATAATCGACTCTTTTGCCAAGTAGATTTTGACGGAATCTTCCTTGTTTGCCTTTTATTATATCACTTAGGCTTTTTAGTGGTCTGTGATTATGCCCTAAAACGGGTCTCCCTCTTCTACCATTTTCAAATAACGCGTCAACAGATTCTTGCAGCATTCTTTTTTCGTTTCTAATGATTATGTCAGGTGCTCCTAGTTCCATCAATTTGCTTAATCTATTATTTCTATTAATTACTCTTCTATAAAGATCATTAAGATCTGAAGTAGCGAACCTGCCTCCATCTAATGGAACTAACGGCCGCAAATCAGGTGGAAGAACTGGCAATCTCGTTAGAATCATCCACTCAGGTTTGTTTGTAGAACCTCTAAATGCTTCGACGGTCCTAAGTCTCTTGGACAACTTGACCTTTTTTAGAGGAGAGGGAGTTCTTTTTAATTCGTCTTTGAGTTCCCTTGATAATTCTTCTAAATCTATTGCTTGGAGCATTGTCCTTACAGTTTCAGCTCCCATGCCAACTAAAAGAAAATAATTCTCATCAATAAGTTCTCTATACGTGTCTTCAGAAATTACTTGTCCCGTTTTAAGACCAGTATCACCTGGATCAGTTATTACGTATGATTCAAAATAAAGAACCTTTTCAAGATCTTTCAAAGAAATATCGAGCAAACCGCCTATTCTGCTTGGAACACTTTTTAAAAACCATATGTGTGCAACCGGGGATGCCAATTCTATATGGGCCATTCTAGTCCTTCTCGATTTGCTAGAGATGACTTCAACTCCGCATTTCTCACAAACATGATTTCTATGCTTTAATCTCTTATATTTTCCACAAAGGCATTCAAAATCTTTAACTGGTCCGAAAGTTTTTGCACAAAAGAGGCCGTATTTTTCGGGTCTAAAAGTTCTATAGTTGATAGTTTCTGGTTTTTTGATTTCACCATAGGACCATTCTTTGATTTGTTCTGGTGAAGCAATACCAATTTTTATTGCACTATAATCCTGTGGGTTCTTTGGCTTATTGAACAGTACGCCCATATCAATCATTTGTAAGACCTCCTGAAGGTAACGATTTTTTTGTTTTATCTTCTTTCTCAATCATTTCTATATTTAGTCCAAGAGATTTTAATTCATTTGTTAAGACATTAAATGATTCAGGTACGCCTGGTTCAAACTTCACCTTATTTTTAACTATAGAATCAAAAATCCTAGTCCTACCCATTACATCATCGGATTTAACCGTGAGAAATTCCTGTAAAGTATTAGCAGCACCATAAGCTTCCAATGCCCAAACTTCCATTTCGCCTAATCTTTGACCCCCAAAATGAGATTTTCCGCCTAAAGGTTGTTGAGTTACTAGAGAATAAGGACCTATGGCTCTAGCATGAATTTTTTCCTCAACCAAGTGATGCAGCTTAATCATATACATAGTACCAACAGTTACTTTCTGATCAAATGGTTCGCCAGTTAGACCATTAAAAAGAATCAACTTTCCATCCTCGGGTAAGTGATTTTCTAAGAGCAAAGATCTTATTTCAGATTCTTTCACTCCTTCAAAAATTGGTGTTTCTACTGGAATACCATCACATAATCTTTTTGATAGATCGAGTAAGTCTTCTTCTGGAAGTCTATCTAAATCCTTTAAATATTCTGAATCATTGGGATAAATCTTAGCTAATAAATCTTTTATGCCATTTATATTAGATATATTTTCGTCTAAATAATTTTGAATTTGTATTCCCAGAGCTCTTGCTGCTAAGCCCAGGTGGGTTTCAAGAATCTGACCAACATTCATTCTTGATGGGACACCAAGAGGATTAAGAACCATATCGATAGGAGTACCATCAGCTAAATAAGGCATATCTTCTTCAGGTAAAACTCTTGAAACTACACCCTTATTACCATGTCTTCCTGCCATCTTGTCACCGACCTGATGTTTTCTTTTTACAGCAACATATACTTTGATAATTCTTAATACAGCTGGTGGAAGATCATCAGGTTTAGATAGTTCTTCAATTTCTTTAGCATATTTGTTCAATACAGCACTGGTTTTTTCTTCTGCAATTTTCATAATTGATTCAATTGTTTCTTCGTAATCTTTTTTGCCTTCAAAATCAATTGTCGAAATTTTTTCAAATGGAACCAAATCAAATTGCGACTCCTCTATAATTAAACCTTTCTTTAAAATAATTTTTCTGCCAGATCTTATATGGCTTGTAGGAATCTTTGCAATAAAGATTTTTTTAAGTTTTAATATTACTTCATTTGTAATAATATCTATTTCTTTTTTCCTTTCATTGATCAGTTCTACAACTTCAGGAGAACCGGATCTCGATTGGTCTTGTTTGTCTCCAATTCGTGATATCAAATTTTTAACATCTAGGACAATACCGTTAACTCCGGGAGGCACTCTCAAGGATGTATCTTTAACGTCTCCAGCTTTGTCACCAAATATCGCTCTCAGAAGTCTTTCTTCAGCTGAAAGTTGAGTTTCTCCCTTAGGAGAGATTTTACCTACTAGAATATCGTTAGATTTTACTTCAGCTCCGATTTGAATTACTCCATCGTTATCAAGGTATGCAAGATGTTCTTCGTTCACATTTGGTATATCTTTAGTAATTTCTTCTTTGCCTAATTTGGTTTCTCTAGAAATGCATTCAAATTCTTCAATGTGTAACGACGTAAAAGTATCATCCTTGGACAATCTTTCACTAATCAATATAGCATCCTCGAAGTTGTACCCGCCCCATGACATAAAAGCTACAGCAACATTCTTTCCTAATGCTAACTCCCCGTATTCGGTGGAAGGCCCATCGGCTATAATATCTCCTCTATTTACTCTTTTGCCCTTTTTTACTATGGGCTTTTGATTCCAACAAGTGTTTTGATTAGATCTTTCAAATTTAATTAAATTGTAAATATCAGCAACTTCTCCATTTTCAGATAGTTTGTCTTTTTTTATAACAATTTTAGAAGAATCTACATAATCAACTATTCCAGAATTTTTTGCTATAACGTTAACGCCAGAGTCTCTAGAGATGTTCTTTTCAAAACCAGTTCCAACCAAGGGTGCCGACGTTCTTAAAAGAGGTACCGCTTGTCTTTGCATATTAGATCCCATCAAGGCCCTATTCGCATCATCATGTTCTAAAAAGGGGATTAGTGAAGCAGAAACAGAAACCAATTGGGCGGGAGATACATCCATGAAGTCAATTTTTAGTCGTGGAACTACCTGAAACTCTCCTTGGGTTCTTGCTGAAACCAAATCATCCGCAAATGAATTATCATCGTTTAAAACCGCACTTGCTTGGGCAATAAAGAAATCTTCCTCTTCTAAAGCATTCAAAAATTTAATTTTATCAGAAACAATCCCATTCGAGACTTCTTTATATGGGGTCAAAAGAAATCCATGCTCACTTATTTTTGCATAAGTACTTAAACTAGATATTAATCCAATATTAGGTCCTTCGGGGGTTTCTATGGGACAAATCCTCCCATAGTGGGAAGAATGGACATCTCTTACCTCAAAACCGGCTCTTTCTCTCGTTAAGCCTCCTGGTCCTAAAGCACTCAATCTCCTTTTATGAGTGATTTCTGATAAAGGATTAGTTTGGTCCATAAATTGTGACAGCTGACCAGTAGCAAAAAATTCCTTAACAACCGAAGTAACACTTTTAGGAATAACTACGTCAGAAGGCATTAAATCCTCAACCACATTATAGTTCATCTTTTCTCTAATTGTTCTTGATAATCTTTCGACACCTACAAAGAAACGGTCCTCAATTAATTCACCAACAGTTCTTACCCTCCTGTTGCCAAGATGATCGATGTCGTCGATAACACCTCTTCCGGATTTTAACAACAATAAATATTTAAATGTCTCAACTATGTCTTTTGGATCTAGTGAAAATCTAGAGTCTGAAACGCCGTGGTTTAGTTTGTAGTTAATTTTCATTCTTCCAACTTTAGAAAGCCTATAAGTATCTTCATTGAAAAACATATTTTCAAAAAAAGTTGCAGCAATTTTATCAGTTGGAGGATCGGTTGGTCTAAATTTTTTATAGATTTCGGCAATTGCATGATCTTTGGAGTGGACTTTAGATTTATTAATCATGTCATTCATGGTTATAACCAAAGAACTGGTAAAAGAACTTTCATCGATATAATAAATTTGAAAATTACTGATTTTGTTTTCTTTGATATATTCAATAGTTTCGTCTGTGATTTCTTCAATTAAAAATTCTTCTACCGATTCTGTTGAATCAACTTTTTTATTCGTTGTTTTCTTTGTAGATGGGGATTTTAAGGGTTTTTCTCTCTTGAACCTAGAAACTAAATACATACCAACCAAGTCTTCTTGATTAATTTCCAAAGTAGAGATTTTAGAAGATTGAATTGTTTCTATTATTCTATCCGAGAGTCTTCTGTCTTCTCTCACAATTAATTCTTTTTTTGAATTAAATATATCCTTTGAGGCTCTTTGAAAAGGAAGCAAATCAAAATTGATATCTTTTGTAAAGTTCTCACCATCAAAATAAATATTTTCTTTTAAATAAAAAGAGTCTAGAATCGCTTCTATTGATTCTCCCAAAGCAAGAAGCAATAATGTTGAATGAAATTTCTTTTTTCTATCAATTCTGACATGCATTATATCTTTGGAATCAAATTCGAAATCCAGCCATCTTCCATCTTGAGGAACGATTCTGGCAGTAAAAGTACTTTTACCAGAGGAATCTAAATCCTTAGAGCCCTTTTGAGAATCAAAAAAGACACCAGGGGATCGATGCAGTTGATTTACGATGACTCTTTCCGTTCCATTGATTATAAATGCACCATTAGTTGTCATAATGGGAATTTCACCAAAATAAACTTCTTGTTGTTTAATATCTTTAACTTTCTTAGTCGATATTATTTGATTCTCATCTTCATCTAAGTCGTATTCCCAGGTATACAAGTCAAATTTGACGTAAATCGAAGACTGATAATTGTAACCTTTCAATTTACACTCTGATGTAGAATGTTTTGGGTCTTCTAATCTATAAGATACGTAATTTAAAGTGGCTTTATGATTATAATCATCTATAGGGAACGAAGATTTAAAAACTTTTTGAAGCCCTATATCTTCTCTCTGGTTGGAATCTTTGTCGGCTTGTATAAGTAAATCAAAAGATTCTTTTTGAACACTCAACAAATCAGGAATCTCAGTATTTCTAACTGATTTTCTACTGAAAGTTTTTCTTTTTTTTGTTAAAAGTATATTTTCTTTATACAAACATTACTCCTTGGACTAAAAGATTTAGAGACAGGGGCTAGCTCAATGTTACTTTTGCGCCAACTGATTCAAGCTTTTTCTTTAGTTCATCTGCTTCCTCTTTCTTGACACCTTCTTTTAAGGGTTTGGGGGCAGATTCTACAAGTTCTTTAGCTTCCTTCAATCCAAGAGTAGTGACTTCTCTTACTATCTTAATAACCTTAATTCTTTCAGGTCCCGAATCATCTAAAATAACATCGAATTGTGTTTTTTCAGCAACGGAATCAGCATTAGTATCAGATGGAGCAGGTGTTACAGCAACCGCAGCAACAGGGACAGAGGCCTGTACTCCAAATTTTTCCTCTACATCTTTAACCAGCTCAGATATTTCTAAGAGAGTGGCTTTCTCTAAATAATTAATAACATCTTCTTTTGAAAGTTCGGGCATAAGATTCCTCCGGAATATTGAACTCGTATTATATACGTTTATTTTTTATCTTTCAAGTTATTTAATAAATTAACTAATTGTCTGGGAATTGCCTTAGAGATATTTAGAAAATCAA
>Ga0208879_1000100_pt1 | contig 88253 bp, 69 predicted proteins | sample Knorr_S15_td_Bot_FD_185605 | JGI IMG/M metagenome (GOLD analysis project Ga0208879, IMG submission 185605) | Marine microbial communities from Southern Atlantic Ocean transect - Knorr_S15_td_Bottom_ad_5009_LV_A (SPAdes) (version 2) | ecosystem: Environmental > Aquatic > Marine > Oceanic | place... | reverse complement strand
CCGTACGCGGATAAAGCTGGAGCGCCGCCACCTCAGGTTCGATCGGGTGATCCTGCGCCGCATGCTCAAAATATCTGGTCCCGGAATGCTGCAGTATCTGGTGGGTACGGCGAGTTGGCTCGCCGTCATGAGACTGATCGCAGACTTCGGATCTGATGCTCTGGCCGGCTATACGGTAGCCATCCGGGTAATCATTTTCGCACTGCTCCCCTCATGGGGCATCAGTAATGCGGCCGCCACGCTGGTCGGGCAGAATCTGGGTGCAAAGCAGCCCGAAAGGGCGGAGAAATCAGTCTGGTACTGTACGCTGGTGGACGTCATCTTCCTGAGCATTCTCGGGGTCGTCTTCTGGATTTTTGCTCCCGAAGTTGTAAACCTGTTCGTCGATTCACCTGGCGCCAAGGCAGTAGGTATCGAAAGCATGCGCATACTGACAGCGATATACCCGATTTGGGCCATCCAGATGGTAACGGTTCAGGCATTCAACGGGGCGGGCGACACGACCACACCAACCTGGATTCAGTTTTTTGCATTCTGGATGATTCAGATTCCACTGGCCTGGGCGCTGGCGTATCCGGCAGGAATGGGAACGAAGGGTGTATTTTACGCCATCGCACTCGCTCAGGTTGTCGCTGCACTGATCAGCGCCTATCTGTTTAGGAAGGGAAAGTGGAAAAATATTGAAGTTTAGGGCGGGGTTTAATGCAGGGTTTAAAACGGGGCTTAATGCGCGAAAATCTTTCAGAGCTTCTAAAGTTGATGGGCCAAACCCCGCTGACGAAGCGTTTTTCAGCGTTAGTTGAAGCGCTGCCCACTGGCGATCATCGCGGGGGACATCTACAGTTCGTGCCCGGCCGCATTGAGGTTGTGGGGAAACACACTGACTATGCCGGAGGAGTGAGCCTGACCTGCGCATCCTCCAGAGGGATTGCGGCGGTAGTATCTCATCACGATGGGCAGTCGCTGATCATCGAAGATCTAGCCCGATCCCTCAGCATTGAGCTGCCTTTCAACAATCCGGCGCCCATCGAAGGTGCGTCCTGGTCCATCTACCCGTCCACGGTGCTGAATCGGATGATCAGACACTTTGGCAAACCCGAGAGCGGCGTTCGAATTGTGATGGAAAGCGACTTGCCGAGCGCTTCGGGAATGAGCTCGTCATCGGCCCTGGTGATCACGGTGCTTCTGGCACTTCTTAAAGCTGGTGAAATGTCGGCGGCCCGTGCCGCCCTGACGTCGCGAACCGAACTTGCCGCATTCGCGGGAGCCATTGAGTCCGGAGCCGACTTCAGGGATTTCGCGGGAGACGCCGGTGTCGGAACTCGTGGCGGGTCGGAAGACCACACGGCCATATTCATGTCTCAACCAGGCGAACTCGGACTCAACATCTACGCGCCCATCGAAGCGCTGCAGACCGTGCACTTTCCAGAAGATCACACCTTTGTGATCGGTGGGAGCGGAGTGAAGGCCAAGAAAACCGGTCACGCCAGAGAACGCTACAATTTGGCCTCATTCAGAGCCTCTGAAGTCGCAATGGCATGGTCGGAGGATGCCGATGAAGACTGTAAAACAATGGGAGAAATGATGTTATCTCCTTCGTTCGACCGAGAGACTCTCCGGCATTGTATCCGGGATGAGGACCTCTGGAATCGGTATCAGCAGTTCGAAATGGAATGCGATCTGGTTATCCCGAGGGCAATCCAGGCCCTGGTTGCTCGCGACTGGAGCACGTTTTCCTCCGTAACCGACCGGTCGCAGAAAATGGCCGAAGAGTGGCTGGGAAATCAGACCCCTGAAACCAGTGATCTTGCGCGCCTGGCCAAGGAGCTTGGAGCGAGGGGAGCCAACGGTTTCGGAGCAGGATTTGGCGGAGCGGTTTGGGCGCTCGTGCCGAACGAGTCGGCGAGCGCATTCCAGGCCGAGTGGAAGGAGGCCTACCTCAAGCTCCATCCCTCGAGAGCAAGACACGCGGTATTTTTCAAAGACACTCCGTCCGCGGGGTGCTGGACGCTCGGAGGAGCATCGTACCCCGTCCTGGATATGCAAATCTGATCAGGATCAGTCAAACTGCCTTTTGTTAGTCACACGCAATGTTATCAATCAAACTGCAGGCGTGGCCATATCCGGAACAGTCCATACGCGCATGCTAGCGCCACGGCCGTTACCACGGATGCGAGGGTGACCTGCCCGTAGAGGAAATAACCGGTCGCGAATAGGGCTCCGTAAATGGCACCTGCCCCCAGAATCATGGCAAGGATGGCTTGGGGAAAGTCTGCGCCATCGCCAGAAGTGTCCTCTTCAATCTGTGAGACAATTCGCGTCCATCCTCGTCCACCCGGTCGAATCTTGAGATAGAACGCTTTCAGGGTTTCGTCGTCGGTGGGAGAGAACAGGAATGCCGCCGCAACCCAGGCTGCGGTTGTGACGATGACACCAACGAGCAGTTGCTGCCAGGCTTCGAGTCCGAAACCATCGGTGAATGCGAAAAGCATGGCGATGGCGAACGAGACAATCATGGCCGTCAGTTCCGATTCAGCATTGATTCGCCACCAGAACCAACGAAGGATGAAGATGAGGCCGGTACCCGCCCCAATCTGCAGAATGATATTGAATACCTGCAGCGCATTTTCCAGAAACAACGCTAGCGTGCACGCCACCACCATCAGGACGACGGTCGAAACTCGGCCAGCCCAGACCTGCTGATTTTCTGTGGCCGCCGGATTCATGAATCGGTGATAGAGATCATTCACCACGATCGAAGAGCCCCAGTTCACCTGGGACGACATGGTCGACATGTAGGCAGCCGCAAGGGAGGTTACCACCAATCCCAGTAATCCCGCGGGCAGATAGGTCAGCATAGCCGGATAGGCGAGATCATTCCTTACGACGTGCTCCGGAACGTTTGGAAACCGTTCTGCGATGGACGCCAAATCAGGAAAGATCACGAGAGACGCGAGAGCGATGAGGATCCAGGGCCAGGGTCTGAGCGCATAGTGCAAGACGTTGAACAGCAACGTGGCTCCCGCGGCCTCGCGCTCATTCCTTGCGGACAGCATTCGCTGGGCCAGGTAACCACCGCCGCCTGGCTCCGCGCCCGGGTAGTAGGCGGCCCACCACTGAATCGCGATTGGGATGATAAAAACGGGAATCAGATCGTTCAGCGAGCCCGACGAGAATGTCGGAAGGAAGGACAATGCGGGGGCTACGTTTTCGTGCTGCAGCAGAGCGGCGAGTCCTCCTATTTCTGGCAGATTCAATACATAAATGGTCGCCCAGATGCTGCCCACCATCGCCATTACAAACTGAATCATGTCGGTCAGCACGACGCCCCGCAGCCCGCCTAGCGCTGAGTACACCATCGTGATCGAGGCGGCGATTACGACCGTCTGGATCGGGGACCAGTCCATCATCACGCTCCCAATTTTGATCGCGGCAAGGGTCACCGACGCCATGATGATGATGTTGAAGACAATTCCCAGATACACGGCCCGGAATCCCCTCAGAAACGCGGCTATCGTTCCGGAATAGCGTATTTCGTAAAATTCGACATCCGTCAGCACACCAGACCGTCGCCAGAGACGGGCGTACAGAAAGACGGTCAGCATGCCGGTCAGCAGGAACGCCCACCACGTCCAGTTTCCGTCGGTGCCAGATCCACGGACGATGTCGGTCACGAGGTTGGGTGTGTCCGTGGAAAAGGTGGTGGCCACCATCGAAATGCCGAGCAGCCACCATGGCATCGATTGTCCTGCAAGAAAGAATGAACGAAAGCTTTTGCCCGAGCGGCGCGAGACGGCCAGACCGATGCCCAGGGACACGAGGAAAAACGCGCCCATGATGGTCCAATCCAGTGTTGAAAGCTGCATGCAGAAAACTCGTTCAGATGGGGGGAGGCGCAAAGGTAGCAATCCGGCATTCGAATATCCTGTGCCTACTGCTATTACTGCTTGACATTCGTCTTGGGCCAACCGTACTTCACAAGCACGACGGTTCGAGTGCGCGCGCCAACCAAAAAAACATCGACAGGGTGAAGACGGAGCATGGACAGACGAAAATTCTTACAGGCAGGGGCAATCGCAGGTGTCGGAGCCAGTGTTGGATCGGGAAAGGTTCTGGCGGAAGATGTAAAGGACAAGGCTGCAGCTTTCTTGAGTGGAAAAGATGATCGGAGGGCCCGAATTGCATTCATTGGTGTAGGCCTGAGAGGACGAAACCATTTGAACATAATCCTTCGGCGTGAGGATACCGAGGTCCCAGCGATCTGCGACATTGATCCAGCGGCGATCGAGGCGGCTCAAAAACAGATTAGGGAAGCCGGTAAGCCAGAAGCAGCCGTTTACGGAGACAGCGAAACGGCGTTCGAGCAGATGCTGGAGCGTGATGATATCGATGGGGTGATCATTGCTACTCCCTGGCTATGGCACTCTCGGATGGCTGTTGCGGCGATGAAGGCAGGTAAATATGCTGGGGTGGAGGTCTCGGCGGCGAATACGATTGAAGAATGCTGGGACCTGGTCAATGCGTATGAGGAGACCGGTAAACCATGCATGATTCTGGAAAACGTGTGCTATCGCCGAGATGTGATGGCCATTCTGAACATGGTGCGGCAGGATCTGTTCGGAGATCTGATTCACCTGGAATGCGGGTATCAGCATGATCTGCGGGGCGTCAAGTTCAACAACGGCAGCCAGCCGTATGGAGGAGGAGTGGAATTTGGAGAAAAAGCCTTTTCTGAGGCCAAATGGAGAACGGCACATTCAGTCCATCGAAACGGTGATCTCTATCCGACCCACGGAATTGGCCCTATTGCCGTTTACACAGACATCAATCGCGGCAATCGTTTCGTTTCTCTAACGTCAACCGCTTCCAAGAGCCGGGGATTGCACAATTATGTCGTTCAGGAAGGCGGTGAGGATCACCCCAACGCATCGGTCGATTTCATGTTGGGCGACGTGATCACAACAGTGATCCGAACGCAGAACGGGGAGTCGATCATCGTCAGCCACGACACTAATCTGCCACGCCCGTATTCACTGGGCTTCCGTGTTCAGGGAGAAAAGGGTATCTGGATGGACGTGAACCGTTCGCTCTGTTTGGATGGATTGACCAATGCGCACACTTGGACCGAGGCTGAACCATTCCTCAAGCAGTACGATCACCCTCTCTGGAAGAAGTATGAATCGAAGGCAACCGGTGCCGGGCACGGCGGGATGGATTTTTTCGTTGATCATGCTTTCGTCGAATCCGTCAGAAGGGGAGTCGATACCCCACTCGATGCCTACGACGCCGCAACCTGGAGCGTAATCTCTCCGCTTTCTGAAGCTTCCATTTCTGCTGGGAATGCGCCTCAGGCTTTTCCAGACTTCACTCGTGGCACATGGATGAATCGCAAACCGGTATTTGCCCTCGGTGACGACTATTGATGAATTGATCGAGGCCCTCGGGGCCGAAGGCACCGTCTTCCTGGACGGCACAGGTGAGGGTCCTCACGGCAGCGCATTTCTGTTTCGAAACCCGATTCGGACGTACCGGGCTGATTTCGTGCATGAAATCCCGGATCTGTTGTCCCGTCTCGATGAGGAAACGAACGGTGGAATGTTCGTGGCGGGATATCTGAGCTATGAGGCCGGATTTTCGTTTTTACCCGACAAATTCTCCGATCTGAAATCGCAGGACTGGCGGGCAGCATTGGGTTACCCACTGGCCTGGTTCGGCGTGTATAGTGATCGTGAATCGGTGGAAGGGGCGAACCTGGAGGGTAGAGCGGACGCGTTGGCGCTGACGGAAACGGAGCCGGAAGGGTCGTTCCAGCGGGCTGTCGATACCATCAAAGAGCTCATCCACGAAGGAGATGTGTATCAGATCAACCACACTACCCGATTTTCAGCAGCTTTCGAGGGAGATCCAGTATCGCTCTATCCAGTGCTCCGATCACGCCAGCCAGTCAACTTCGGAAGTATCATCATTGCGCCTGACGTCACCATCCTTTCATTTTCTCCGGAGCTGTTTTTTCGCCTGTCAGATTCCGAGCTGACCGCTCGTCCGATGAAAGGGACCGCACCCAGAGGAGTTTCGGACGGTGAAGATCATGCGCTCAGCGAGTGGCTGCAACATGACGAGAAGAACCGGGCCGAAAACCTGATGATCGTGGACCTTCTCAGAAACGATCTTTCGATGGTTTGTAAACCGGGATCCGTTCACGTGCCCGATCTTTTCTCGGTCGAAAAGCTACCCTCCGTGCTTCAGATGACGTCTACGGTTCGCGGAACCGTCGAGCCTGGGACGCGATTGTCTGACATTTTCTCCGCGCTATTTCCGTGCGGATCGATCACGGGGGCGCCTAAGATTCGGGCGATGCGACGAATCGCAGAAATTGAAGCATCCCCCCGCGGAGTCTATTGCGGGACCATTGGCTACGCCTCGCCCAGCTCCCCCGATTCCACTGGCTCGCTACCCGAAGAAGCTACCTTTTCTGTTGCCATCCGGACCGCGACGTTTTCGGACTCGAAGATGACGTTCGGGGCGGGAGGTGGCATTGTATGGGACTCCGATCCCGAAGATGAATACCTCGAAGCCCTGCTGAAAAGGCAGTTTGTAACGCCAGACAAACGGTTGGAGAGTGGTTTTGAGTTGATAGAAACGATGCGTTTCTCAGGTAAGATCGCGCTCATAGAATTCCACCTTGACCGACTGGAGGGTTCCAGTTCGGAATTTGGGTTTTCCTTCGATCGCAACGGAGTAAGAGATGAAGTGAACGCCTTCTGCCAGTCTCTTCCGGGCAGCGGGGATCATCGAATTCGGGTCCTTCTGAGCGAAAATGGTGCTCTTTCCGTCGAATCGAAGCCGCTTCAGGACAAGGGAGATGAAGAGCTGAAGATCGGTCTCTCGTTCACCCGGGTCTCGTCTGGGAATCCGTGGTTCAGACATAAGACAACTCATCGTGATACATACGAAAGGGCGCGGGCCACGGCCCGCGCCAATGGCTGGTTCGATGCGCTGCTGACGAACGAGCGGGGTGAAGTCACCGAGGGCGCGATTACCAACATCTTCGTTATGACGGGTGGCGTTTGGATGACTCCTCCCGTCTCCTGTGGTCTACTCGCGGGAGTCGGTAGACGAGTATTCATGCTCGAGACCGGCGCGAGGGAGAGAACACTTTTTCCGGAAGACATCAAAAACGCTCAACGAATCGTTCTGACCAACGCGGTCATCGGTGCGCGCGCGGCGCGGTTTGTAGAACCGTGATCAGCCTCGACCCTTGAACTCGTCCATGGTCCTCGTAATTCCGAAAAAGTCGACGACCCAGTCGAACAGATCAACCGGCAAGAGGCGCAGCGGAAATGAGGAGTAGACGAACCAGGGCATGATCAGCCTTCTCTTCTTCCGGACGATGGCTCGGAAGGCTTTACGGGCGACGCGCTCAGGTTTCAGGATGGGAAGAAGGAGAGGAAAGCGGGTCTTGACGCCCTCAAACATTCCCGTTCCGATAAAGAACGGAGCGATGAGCGTCGTGGAAATGGGATGCCCGAGTCGTTTCATTTCAGTTCTGAGGGCATCGTCGAAGCCTATGGCCGCAAACTTGCTCGAACTGTAGGCTGAAAGGCGCGGTGTTGCGACGATTCCACCGGCCGAGGCCACGGTGACGATGTGGCCCGATCCTCGCTCAATCATCGAGGGGAGCACAGCCCGAGTCGTGTGAAAGTGAGAGATGACGTTGATTCGAAATGTGCGGTCGATATCGGCCGTAGTGAGGTCCAAGAGGTGCTTTCCAGCCACGATTCCGGCATTATTGATCAATACATCGACGCCTGAATGCAGCGTGATTATCCCTTCGAATGCAGTCGAAATTGCCGTGGCATCTGAAAGATCACAGACAACGTCGAAAAAGCCTTTACCCAGATTGGTGCGGGCCTCGCGCAGTCCACGCTCGTCGATATCCAGCCCGATAACCGTAGCGTGCGCATCCACAAAAAGTTCGGCCAGCAGATATCCCAGACCGCTGGCTGCGCCGGTGATGACGACGACCATTTCGCGCTTCGAAGAGGGAGGAGTTTGCATGCTGAATGGGAATTTTCTTTGACTGGCAAGATAGGCGTCAGCCTGTGTACCTCTCCAGGCTGGTTTACTCGCCAGACTACTGGATTCGCTCACACCCGCCGAACGGGAGAACACCCTGGTGATTTTTGCAGGTGACAATGGGACGCCCAATTCCGTGCTCCAGGGCTTTCCCAACCGCAGGGGAAAGGGTTCGCTCTACGAAGGTGGCGTTCGTGTACCCATGATTGTTTCGGGATACGGCGTATCGCGCATTAACGAAGTGGAGGATACCCCGGTGCATGTCATGGACGTTTACGCCACCGTTCTGGAGATTGTGGGACCTGATCTGGAAGGTGGGGTTCTGAACAGTTTCAGTTTCAAAGGCCTGTTATCGGACGCGGCATCCGAGAGCCGACCGTACAATTTTGTACAGGTCGCCATCGACGCAACGACTGGGTATGCGATCAGAAATGATCGATACAAGCTGATCGAGTACGAAAGTGGTTTACAAGAATTGTATGATCTCATCGCGGATCCATTCGAGGCGGTGGACCTGTTGCTCGGCGGAGTGTCAGTCGAAGAACAGGCCGTTCTGGATGAGCTGGCTGCAGAAGCGATGATTCAATCATCCGGATGGTCCTGCAATGACGGCATTCTGAATGGAAACGAGCAGCAGTCGAGCTGTGAGATGGCCACGGCTGGCGAGGAGCAGCGGCTCAGGTCCTACTCGATCTCATGCAGAACACTCCGAATCCGTTTTTCTCATCCACTGAGATCGTCTATCGTCTTCCACCTGGAGGCGCAAACGTGAGGCTTGAGATCTTCGATGTGCGCGGACAAAAAGTTGTCTCTCTCACCGACGGCTATCGGGGCTCTGGAGTGAATGTAAACACCTGGAGGGGCGTGAATGAATTCGGCCAGCCCGTTCCGAGCGGTGTGTACTTTTACCGATTGACATCGCCCGGATACGTACAGACACGCAAGCTGGTTTTGGTGAGATAATTCGTCATTCGGATAAGACGGAGGTGTGTTCGCGCAGTATTTTGTGGTAAAGACGTATCCTTGACGTCGCGCTCATTCCGATCTATTCGCGCGCCAACCTTTTAACCAGCGACACGCCAACATGGACGCGAGCTATCCAGCACCGGATTCATTTGCCCAACAGGCGCTGATTGGATCCAGGCAGGCCTACGACGAAATGTATCAGCGCTCCATCGAGGATCCTGAAGCGTTCTGGGGTGATATGGCTGGCCGAATTGATTGGTTTGAACCCTTCACCAAAGTCAAATCCACCTCCTTTAAAAAGGACGACTTACACATTCGCTGGTTCGAAGGAGGCAAAACCAATGCGTCCTACAACTGCATCGATCGACATCTTGAATCCCGAGGTGAGCAGACCGCGCTGATCTTCGAGCCCGACGATCCTCACGAGGCTGCATCTCATATCACCTACAGAGACCTCCACGAAAAGGTGTCTCGATTCGCAAACGTGCTCAAAAAACACGGCGTTTCGAAGGGTGATCGGGTCACTATCTATCTGCCAATGATTCCGGAGGCGGCCTACGCCATGCTGGCCTGCTCCCGAATTGGAGCAATTCACTCGGTAGTCTTCGGCGGATTCAGCCCGGATTCGCTCGCAAGCAGAATTCTCGACTGTGATTCCACCGTGTTGATCACCGCTGACGAATCCAGGCGCGCCGGTAAATATGTCCCCCTGAAATCGAATGTCGACAAGGCTCTCGAACAGTGCCCCGAGGTGACTTGTACGCTTGTAGCTCGTCGGAGTGGACGTCCGGTCGATATGCAGGTGGGACGCGACTATTGGCTCGATCAAGAAATGGATTCTGTCCCCGATACGTGTCCTCCTGAGCACATGGATTCGGAGGATCCCCTTTTTATTCTCTACACAAGCGGTTCAACCGGAACCCCCAAAGGGGTGCTACACACCACCGGCGGCTACCTGGTCTACACATCGCTTACGCACGAGTATGTATTCGACTATCAGCCGGGAGACGTCTTCTGGTGTACGGCGGACGTCGGGTGGATTACGGGGCACAGCTATATCGTGTACGGCCCGCTGCTCAACGGAGCGACCCAGGTATTTTTTGAAGGTGTACCGACGTATCCGGATGCTTCCCGATTCTGGCAAGTAGTGGATAAACACAGGGTAACCCAGTTCTACACGGCACCCACGGCGATCAGGGCCTTGATGCAGCAAGGTGATCAGTTCCTGGAAAACTCCTCCCGGAAATCGTTGAAACTGCTTGGTACGGTCGGCGAACCCATTAATCCGGAAGCCTGGCGATGGTATAACGAAGTGGTAGGTGGATCCCGGTGCCCCATCGTGGATACATGGTGGCAGACAGAGACGGGAGGGATCATGATCACACCGCTTCCCGGCGCAATTGCGACGAAACCTGGAGCGGCGACCGTTCCGTTTTTCGGCGTTCGACCCGAGATCCTGGATACCGAGGGAAATCTGCTGGAGGGGGCCTGTGAGGGCGTGCTGGTTCTCGCGGACTCTTGGCCGAGCCAGGCTCGCACCGTTTATCGGGACCACGATCGGTTCGTGAGCACGTACTTCTCCTCGTTCGAGGGAAAATATTTTACAGGCGATGGATGCCGACGGGACGAAGACGGATACTACTGGATCACCGGCCGGGTTGACGATGTGATCAATGTTTCCGGTCACAGAATGGGTACAGCCGAAGTCGAGAGTGCGCTTGTGGCACACGCTACGGTCGCGGAATCCGCCGTCGTAGGATTTCCTCACGACATCAAGGGACAAGGGATTTATTGCTATGTGACGCTGAATGCCTCGATTGAGCCCACAGACGAGCTCAGATCAGAGCTCATCGCGCAAGTGCGTAAGGTCATTGGTCCCATCGCCCGCCCTGACTTCGTGCAGTTCACAGACGGACTGCCAAAAACTCGCTCCGGAAAAATCATGCGCCGGATTCTGCGCAAGATCGCGGCCGACGATTATTCCAACCTGGGAGACATATCAACCCTCGCCGACGATAGCGTGGTTGATAGCCTGATCGAAAACAGACAGAACCGAATCAGGTAACGACTTATTGTGCCAGTCTGAACCAAGGATGTTATCTTCTTTGGTTGATCTTCATCCTACTTGGACACAGGCGCCGTAATTTTCTGAATTCCAATATTCTGGAGCCACTCAAACACGCGTTATGAGTTCCGATTTTTCGCTCGAATATCTCGGTATTACAAACCAAAACGTTGCCCGTAACCTTTCCCGTGCAATGCTTTATCAGGAAGCCATTCTGCGCGACGAAGGGGCCGCAATTTCAAATCTTGGCGGTTTGATGCTCCGATCGGGAGAAAAAACAGGACGCTGTCCAAAGGATAAACGCGTAGTCAACATTGAAGGACTCACGGATGACGTGTGGTGGGGAAAGGTGAATATTCCCCTGGACCCTCACAATTACGAGATCAATCGCGAACGTGCCATCGACTATTTCAACACGGTTTCGCAGCTCTACGTATTCGATGGTTTTGCCGGTTGGGATCCCGCCTACCGCATCAAGGTGCGCGTGATATGCACACGGCCCTATCACGCATTGTTCATGCAGAACATGTTGATCCGTCCCGATGAGCAGGATTTGGAGGAATTTGGCCTGCCGGACTTCACCATCATGAACGCCGGCAAGTTTCCCGCAAATCGCCAGACCGATCAGATGTCCTCAAAGACCAGCATCGCGCTGAACTTCGAGGCCAATGAGCTGACCATACTGGGGACCGAATACGCCGGAGAGATGAAGAAGGGTGTCTTCTCCATCATGCACTATATCATGCCGAAACAGGGCGTACTGTCCATGCACTGTAGCGCAAATGAAGGGGAAGATGGAGATGTCTCCTTGTTTTTTGGTCTGTCCGGGACTGGAAAAACCACTCTTTCAGCGGACCCTCGGAGAGCGTTGATCGGAGACGACGAGCATTGCTGGACGGAAGACGGCGTATTTAACATCGAAGGCGGCTGCTATGCGAAGGCGATAGGTCTTTCCGCAGATAAAGAGCCCGAGATCTTTGACGCGATCAGGTTTGGATCGGTGCTGGAAAACGTTGTTTATGATCCGAATACCCACGTCGTAGACTTCAATGATTCCTCGATTACGGAAAACACACGCGTCGCCTATCCCATCGATTTCATAGAGAACGCCAAGATTCCGTGCGTCGGTGGACACCCGAAGAATATCATTTTTCTGACGTACGATGCGTTTGGCGTGCTGCCTCCGATATCCAAACTGACTTCCTCGCAGGCCATGTACCATTTTATTTCTGGTTACACGGCGAAGGTAGCGGGTACGGAAGACGGCGTAACGGAACCTCAGGCTACGTTCTCTGCTTGCTTCGGGGATGCCTTTCTTGTTCTGCATCCAGCGCGTTACGCAGAAATGCTTGCCGAGAAGATGGACACGCACGGCGCAAAGGCGTGGCTGATAAACACCGGCATGACCGGAGGGAGCTATGGCGTGGGCTCTCGAATGAAGCTCTCCTATACGCGTGCGATAATAGATGCCATCCACAGTGGCTCACTCGATGAGGTGGATACCGTCACGGATCCAGTATTTGGAGTGGAGATTCCAACCGAGGTGCCAGGCGTTCCGTCGGAAGTCTTGATTCCCCGCGATACGTGGGCCGATGCGGCCGAATATGATGTGGCAGCGGAAAAACTCGCCCAGTTATTCACGACCAACTTTGAGGAGTACCGGGAAGCCAGTTCCGAAGAGATTGCGAGCGCAAGCCCCCGCTCCTGAGCCCAGTTTAGATTTTCACGGGCCTCGTCCCCGACTCACATTCTACGCGCCAGGTCGAGTGCCCCCTCAACAGGCATTCGATGACTTCGTTTCACTGACGCATTGGGCAGGACTTTGCGCAGCGCGTCCGAGAGCAGGGACACGAATGAATCGCTGTGCGTGAGGCCTCCAATCAGGGCAATGTGCTGCGCCGCTAATGGGAGGCGCTGCGCGAGGCGCAGACACTGACCCGCCAACTGAGCGCACTGCGTAGCGACGATTGATTCGGCAACCCGATCACCTGATCCAAGCATTTTCAGGACCAGAGGTGCCAGGGATGCCACGCGTAAGTCGCCTGCGTAGACGGCCTCCAGAACAAGAGCGACGGTTGGATTTGGCAGGTTGAGCTCATCCGCAGTAGAAATTCCGAAGGGAGACAAAGCTTCCAATTCGAGTTCAGTCAACAGCCCCCTCACCGCATCATATCCTATGGCAGTCCCACTGCCGGGATCGCCAATTTCGCGCCCCCACCCCCCTGCACGAATCATGTCTCCCTCCGGGGAAAGTCCGTAACATCCAGAGCCGGTTCCTGCAATAACGATGATACCGGGAGTGGCCCCAAACGCAGCTTCGAGGGCGATTCTGGCGTCCGTGACAACAAGAACGCGATCCGCTGTGACGCCCCAACGATCCATCAGCACCCGGGAGAGAGCATTTTGAAACGCAGGGGATCCCGCACCCGCTGCGCCGAGGCAAAACTGGAACCGATCCTGCCTGGCTCCCACCGGCAACAACTTCTCTATGGTTTCGGCGACGTGTTTGGCAAATGCTTTCGGATCAATAGTTCTGACATTGACGCTCGTGGTAGTGGTCGAAAACGTCTCCGAACCGATCTGGCACTTTACGTCCAACGTGCTCCCACCTGCATCGGCGCCTATGATGACAGAAGGATCGCTGGCAATGATGGATCGGTCACTGGTCATCTGATGCCGGGGAGATTGAGGTGCTCAGGCCCGCATCACTGGCAGGAACCAGGTTGGTGGAATATTGAAGTTCGCTCCGGAGCAGCCGGGTCAGAATTGGGGGACGATCGGCCGTCAGAAACGTACCGAGGAATGCGCTGAAATCGACGGAGGGTCGGCGAAAATAAAGTGGACTGGAATCAGTGACGACAGCGCCCTCCCAGGCCGAGCTTGCTGCAAGTCGTTCTGGCATACGTGCCGAACCCCAGGTGAAGGTTTGAGGATGCCCGGGGCCCGAGATGAAGGCGGGGAGATACTTACCCACAAACGCCGCCTCTTTTCTCCCCCCATCGGCAGGGAGCGGGGTCGAGCCCGGAAAATGGATCTGCCGCTGCTGTACAGTATCCCATCTCCAGCCACTTAACTCCGGTCCGAACCGGGATCTCAAGAACTGGATCGTGGCCGTCAACTGCTCAAGGAGGAGAGAATCGGCCATCAGGAAGTTCGTACCCGGCTCTTGATGCAGTATCTCCCTTGTCAGAACTTCCAGAATTGAGGCGCCGGGTTCTGCCGCGCCATACCGATGATTCCAGTTTTGTAGATATCGAACCGCTTCCCGCTCGTCAGCCATCGTGATGAGGGAATCGGGAAGGCGCCCGAGAAGGAGCGGCACGGATTCCCGGGCTGATTGACTGAAGTCACTTTCCAGTAAATCTTCGACCGAGACCAGATCGATTAGGGTACTCACTGTTCGTTGTGGCGTCAGCTCTTCCCCGGAAGATGATATGAAAACGATCTGATTACCGTATCTCTCACTGGCGACGGGGCTGCCGGTTACGGTCCACGAAAACTGAGTCTTTTGGAGTCCCACTGGGGCGATCAGCTCAGGAGACGGTGCCTTCCCCGCGAGAGCAGAAAGCCATACTTCTGTATCGGTCAATGTGTCGAATCCCGACCAGCGCAGAGTTGGTACCGTTGCTCTCGCCGCCCTTTTGTCTGGTTCGGTGAGCAGTACACCCCCGGGGAAACGCAGAATTCCCACCAGTTCCTCGTGGGTACTCAGCGACAGTCGCTCATACTCAAGAACAATTTGATCTGCAGGTATGTGCTCCATCCCCATTTTTCCTGTTCCCTCGAGGAGGAGAGCCCAAGTATCGGCATGCGTCCTCCCGAACGGAGCAATCAGGGTGCCCGGTACCGTCAACCCGGTAAACGTGCCTGATGCGTAGTCAAGCTCTGTTTCTACAAAAAACGGAATCCCGGAATCACCTGTGACGTAACGCGCAGCGACAAAATCGAGTGCATCGGTTCGAACCCCTGTAACGGTATTTAATCCGAACCCATAGATGTGAAGGAGAGAACGCAGAGCACGATCGGCAACTGCTGCATCGCTCTGGTCCGCAACGTTAAAAGCTTCTGTGGCAATCCATGCGAAGAGTCTTTCGACGGCGATGGAGTGCCAGGGTAGCCAGGGTTCGGACTGAATGTCGAGCAGTAGAAAAGGCACACCCCGATTTAGATCGTTCGACGTGAGAGCCAGCGTCAGGCCTTCCGCATATTTTTTCAGTAGCTCGAGGGACCCGGGATCCAGCGTTTCTACCGCCAGGCGAGCATCCTTGGCGAGGCCAAGTTGGAGTACCCAGCCGTCGATCCGGACGGCATCGTTGCCAAACCATTCCGAGAGCCTGCCCAGCGCAGCCTGCCGCCACAACGCGATCTGCCATGAACGAGAGCGGCCGTGTGCGTAACCGAGGGAAGTGATGGCATCTGAAAATGTTGAAGCCGATACGCTGATCCCTCCACGGGGAGTCCAGGCAGTCGTCGTCATCTGGCCCACGCTCGGCGTCTCGATCATTCTGGGCGCAGAGGGACCCGCCGAGAAAGCCAGATAGGCGATCAGCGCACCGAGGAGGGTGATTCCGGTCAAAACCGTGGTAATAATCAGGCCAACGCTCTTGAACATGAGATCAGTTTGCGACTGCTCGTTTTTGTGTTAAGAAGGCCTCAAATTCGTTGCAGGACATGGCATTAAAGCATTCAGAAGACGAAAGTCCACCTTTTCGAGCTACTGATACACCCCATTTCATGAGATCTAGCTGTTCTATCGAATGGGCGTCGGGATTGATGGAGACCAGAACATTCAGGCTTCGAGCTTTTTCGATCCATCTCCAATCGAGATCGAGCCGATATGGATTGGCATTCAGTTCAATCGCCACTCCATAATGAGCGCAAGCCTCCAGCACGGCGACATGATCCAAGGGATAACCCTCCCGTTTCAGAATCAATCTTCCGGTCGGATGACCAAGTATGGTCGTGTACGGATTCGAAACGGCTTTGATCACCCGTTTGGTCGCCTCCGCTTCGGTCATATTGAACCGAACGTGTACGCTGGCTACGATAAAGTCGAATTCTGCCAACACCTCGTCCGAATAATCCAAGCTTCCGTCGGCGAGAATATCACTCTCAACCCCGAAAAATACGCGGAAGGGGTTGCCTCCATCGCTGGCGAACGCTGTATTCAACTCGGCAATTTCCCTTTTCTGTCTAAGCACAGTCTCGACGGACATTCCGTGGGCGATTTTCAGAGACTGGCTGTGATCGCATATACCGAAGTATTCGAATCCTCGAATCCGACAAGCATCTGACATCTGTTTCAATGTGTGGGCGCCGTCAGAATACGTCGAGTGGTTGTGCACGATGCCCCGCAGCTGGTCGATCTCGATCAATTCGATCGATGCCAGTTCGCCAGCACGGGAAAAAGCATCGGGTAGATCTCGAAGCTCTGGCGCAACGAAAGGCAGCCCTGCCGCGCTGAACAGAGCGGGCTCATCTGCCGCCTGGTGACTCTCACCATAGAGTGCCTTCCAATCGGCGGTAAATGCTTCCGGACCTGTATAGTGGAGAATCGCATTACCAGCTCGAGCCGACTGGGTGCAAACAATCTGGAGTTTCATTCCGTCATCCAGTGTCGCCGTCAGTTCCGTGTACGGCTTCCGAACTTTTCGCTCGAACGTGACGCTGGGGATGTCAATCGAGCCCGGCTCGATTGTGGTGACGACAAATGATATCGTCTCTACAATTTCGAGATTCCGAGCGATTTCTCCCGTGTATGTAACAGCATCAACGGCGCTGTTTTCCAAAAGAATTCCGTAGAAATGTTCAGCCAGTCCCATGGCATCTGCGTGCCTCCTCTTGCCCTGATAGGAGCGGAGTTGGGAGATATTTTCGAGAATGGAAGCCTGGCTCTTCTGGGCGAAGCCGTCCAGTTCAGCAATACGGCCTGCCACCGCCGCTGCTTCGAGATCGTCCAGTGACTGGATACCCAGAGTCTGCCACAGTACTCTCGCTTTCTTCGCTCCCAGGCCCTTAACCAGAAGTATATCGAGCAGATCGGGTGGCAAGGCTCCGAGCAATTCATCTCGGACTTCGAACGAACCGTATGTCAGAATTTCTTCGATCTGGGATGCCAGACCGCTACCTATTCCCCTGATATCCGTCAAATGACCCGACGCCAGGAGGTCTGAAACCGCTTCTTCAAGCCGCTCAATGGTCCTTGCAGCGTTGGCAAAGGCGCGTGCGCGAAACGGATTTCCTCCGGTCAGCTCGATCAACGCGGCCGTCTCTTTGAGTGGCTTTGCGATTGCTTTATTGGTCATGTCGGGCTGGGCTTCTCAGAGTTGGCTGAATAATCATCCGGTCAGTCGGAATCTAAGGATTACACCGTCCTTCATCGACCTCGATAATGAGCACGCAAGATATAGGTTGATCTTCATTAAGGGTCGAAAACGGGTGACCTGATACCAAATCGGGATCAATCGCGTTTAACTTTCCGTAAAGGCTCGCAATCGGATCGCATCGGGCCAGTTCTCGATTCAGAACCAATCTTCAACATTTTCCCAATTCGTTGCATGAAGACTTTTTTTAAGGCGAAGAAAACGCTGCTGCTGTCTGCCATGGTTGTATCTGTTATCCTTCTGGGCGCCCAGTTGGAAGGCCAGAGTCTGAGTGCAGACACTGCTGAGGCGTTACGGCGGATTGAAGAAGTTTTTCTACTTGTAAACAAGCGCTACGTTGAAGAGGTGGATCCGGATCAGATGGCTCGCAGTGCCATCAAGGGGATGTTGGAAAACCTGGATCCGCACAGCATCTACTTTGATGCCGCGCAGCTGCAGGGCGAGAATGAACAATTCGAAGCGGCGTTCGAAGGAATCGGCATCTCCTATGAATTACTCGAGGGGCCGGATGGAGCCGACACACTGGCCGTACTGAACGTTTTACCTGGAGGGCCAAGTGAGGAAATTGGCCTGCAGTCGGGAGACCGAATCATCCAGGTCGATGGGCGTTCGACCATTGGCTACACCGATTCCGATGTCAAGAAAAATTTGAAGGGTCCGCGCGGATCCAAGGTCCGGGTAACCGTGCAGCGTCCGGGAGTTGGGACGAATATTGATTTCGATATCGTCCGGGACAAGATTCCTATCTACACGCTGGATGCTTCCTACATGATGGAAAATGGTACGGGCTACATTCGCCTGAATCGTTTTGCTAGGACCACGTACGTCGAATTCATGAAGAGTCTTCGGACGCTGAAGCGCCAGGGGATGGAACGACTCGTGCTCGATCTGAGGGGAAACCGGGGCGGCTACATGGAAATGGCAGTTGATATCTCGGATGAGTTCCTGAAAAACGGACAACTGATCGTGTCCCAGAAGGGCATGACGGACGACAGCAAGGAATCGTTCTATGCGACAAGCTCGGGATTATGGGAGTCGGGTCCACTCATGATCCTGGTCGATGCAGGATCAGCATCGGCGAGCGAGATCGTTGCGGGCGCCCTTCAGGATCACGATCGTGCACTCATCGTCGGCCGGCGGACATTTGGAAAGGGCCTCGTCCAGAAACAGTACATGCTTCGGGACGGAAGTGCTCTGCGACTGACCGTTGCCAGGTACTTTACGCCTTCCGGAAGGCTGATTCAGACTGCATATGAGGATGGGGATCGATCCGATTATTACGCGAACAAGGCAGCCCAGCGGCGGAGCGATGGCACGCAGACCTCCGCAGACTTGCTGGAGGGCATAGCAGATTCGCTGAAATACCAGACGGATTCAGGCCGCACTGTGATTGCGGGTGGTGGCGTGATTCCTGATTACATCGTCCCTCCCGATAGTCTATCACCTCTTATGAGGGCTGTCCTCGGTCCGAGTCTTGAAAATAAATTTATCCGAACCTGGGTTGACCTGCATGGTGCGTCCATCCGGGCCACATGGGGAGAGACGCAGGAGCGATTTGTCGCTTCCTTCAAGGTGGACGACAAAATGGTGGATGCGTTTCTATCCTACGCGGCAGAACGGGGGGTTGTCGTGGGAGACAGATCTACCCAGGCAACCGAGAGCGCGAACTTCACAACCGATGAGTTGGCAGAAGTCCGTGATGAGCTGCATGCGCTGCTAAAGGGACGTCTCGGCACCCGTCTGTATGACCGGAGCGCGTGGTATCCCGTGTGGAGCAAAGTGGATCACCTGCTGATTGAGTCGCAGAAGTTGTGGAATCCGGCAGATGATCTGGCCTTGCAGTACGCGGAGGCGCTTTAATTAAGGCCCACCAGTCGCGTCGGTGCGGAAGATGAGCTCTATCCAAAAAAATGTCACAATTACACCGTTTGAAGGGCAACTTGAACTTTCGATTGGTGTCTTGCGTGGTGAATGAAGGCCAACGAATCGAAATTATTTAAAAATGCGATCGGATGTCGTGTCTTGTGCATTGACAAACGGCTGCTTATTGGATATTATTCGGCCTGCTTTTTCGGCCGTTCATCAACCGGGATTCGACGGATGAGCGGCCGATTGACTGATTGGGGTTTTGGTCAGATCGTTGACTTGCTCCCACCAGCATCTCATGACCATCAAAAATAATTCTGTTCCGAATAGAGGGGATGACTTCTATGACGCTTTATAACCTGCTTCTGATGTTGCCGCAGGAAGTGGCTGCCGACGATAGTTTTGTCAACGTACTGGTGCAGCGCTTTAATGAGGGCGGCGAGTATATGTGGCCGGTTCTCATTTCGCTGATTATCGGTCTGGCCATTTCTTTCGAAAGAATTATTACGCTCAACAGGGCCGACATAAACACTCGAAAGTTTATTGTCACGGTCAAGGGTGCACTTGAAGAAGGCGGCATTTCTTCTGCGGAAGAAGTGTGTGCAAATACTCGTGGACCCGTCGCCGCCGTTTTTCAGGCTGGACTCCTCCGTCACGACGAAGGAATCGAAGCTGTTGAAAAGGCCATTGTTTCGTACGGATCAATTGAAATGAGCTTCCTGGAGAGAGGCCTAGTCTGGCTTTCTCTCTTTATCTCGCTCGCTCCGATGTTTGGATTCCTCGGAACGGTTGTGGGGATGGTTGCGGCCTTCGATTCGATTGAATCTGCCGGAGATATTTCGCCGAGCCTCGTTGCCGGTGGTATCAAGGTGGCCCTACTGACCACGGTCTTTGGCCTGATTACAGCGATCATTCTGCAGTTCTTCTATAACTACATCACGTCCAAGATTGACCGGATCGTGATTGATATGGAAGAAGCATCCATCGAGCTTATTGACTCTCTGGTGCTGATTAATGCAGGACGTCCTTCGCAGGACTGATTGACAAAAGGAAATTTCGGTCAGCACACGTGCGCTGGCCGACACAAAACCTGAACTGACATGGCTGAAATTGTACCCTACGCCATCTGGGCTGTTCTCATTGTTACAGGAGCAAGTGTTGTGACGATCGCCCTCTTTGGCATTCGTTCCCTCTCCTGGGGTAATGCAGATACTCTCACGATTGTGTTGACGATGATTCCGATCGCAATAGTCGGTATTCTTGGATTGATCATGGGAAACTGGGCTGATGCCGCTGTATTAGGGAGTTTGATAGGTCTCGTGTTGGCCACGGGAGCCCTTCTTATGTCCAGTGTTAGAGGACTGTTCAGCTAAGCGATCAACGATATTTTACTGAGGAAACCAGATGCCAGTGCTTAAAAAGAAGCCGCGCGTGGAGGGCGAAATTCCGACATCATCGATGGCGGACATCGCGTTTCTCCTGCTCATCTTCTTCCTGGTGACGACTACTATCGATGTCGATACCGGAATTGGGATGGTACTGCCGCCCAAACTTGAGGATGATGTCATTCCGCCTCCCATTCGTGAGCGAAATGTTCTGAAGATTCTCGTGAACGAAGCGGGTCTCGTGCTTGTGGAGGATCAACCTTCTGCCGTACAACTGATTCGCCAGGAAGTCATGACACACGTCCTCAATGAGGGGGTCGACCCGCGTTACGCAGAATCTGCGGGAAAAGCGCTGATCTCGATCAAAACCTCAAGAGAGACACCGTACAGTGCGTACGTGAATGTACTTGACGAGGTGTGGATGGCCTACTTCGAGATGTGGGATTCAGAAGCAAGGGTGCTCGGTTATCTGGACTACAAGACGTATGTGGGCGCGATCACCGAGTCTGGAGCCGAAAACATCATCAGAGACAAGATAAAAGCCGCCATCTCGATTGCCGAGCCAGATGGGACCTGATCAACCCTCCGAAACCTGTTAAATTGAGAGCGTGACATGGCCGGACATTTCAAAAAGAAAACCAAGACGAAGGAAGAGATTCCAACAGCTTCGCTGCCGGACATCATCTTCATGTTGCTGATCTTTTTCATGGTTACGACGGTGCTCAGGGAGACAACAGTCCAGGTTCGGACGCTGCTTCCTAAAGCCGAAGCTCTCACGAAGATTGATCAAAAACGACTGGTTACCTACGTCTACATCGGCCCTAAAAAGCTGGAAGGCAATCGAATTGGGGAGACCAGCGTTCAGATTGATGATGCTCTGGTCGAAGATCTGGGGAATGTCAGGACGATCATGTACAGCAAACTTGTCGAGCAACCACGGCTCATCGTTTCACTCAAAGTGGACGAGACCTCAGAAATGGGTGTTGTCCTCGACATTCACGGCGAATTACGAGAAGCGGGAACGCTCAGAATCAACTACTCTTCCAAGAGAGAGATTCCGTCCTAGTGCTCTTGCAGCGCTACGTGAATCAATTCAGAAATCGAAGGGGCTCCGCGTTGGCGGGGCCCTTTTTTTTTGGTCATCCCGTAAATTCAGTCACCACCTGAAAATCCCTAACGGTCGCGCCAAGCTCCAATTATGTCGTACAGAATTACTCTTCTCCCCGGTGACGGAATCGGGCCCGAAGTCACCGCGGCTACCCTCACCATCCTTGAAGCTACGGGCATCTTATTTGACTGGGTGCGACACGAAAAACTTGGAGCGAACGCTGTCGAAGAGTACGGCACGCCGCTTCCGGATCACGTACTTGAATCGATTAGAACCACTCGTATCGCGCTGAAGGGCCCGGTCACGACGCCTGTCGGAAAGGGGTTCAAATCAGTGAATGTCCAGTTGAGGCAGAAGCTGGACCTGTACGCAAACGTAAGGCCATGCAAAAATCTACCCGGTATCGAGACGCCTTTTAAGAATGTCGATCTGATGATTTTCCGGGAAAACACCGAAGGCCTCTACTCTGGATTGGAATCTTACGATGAACGGCACGATATCGCCGATTCCGTAGCCCGTATTTCGAAAGCGGGATCGAAAAAGATTATCAATTTCTGTTTCGACTATGCGAGGACGCACGACCGCGACAAGGTCACGGTTGTGCACAAGGCCAACATTCTGAAACTGACGTCTGGGATGTTTCTCAAACTGGCTCAAGAACGCTCGCTCGACTATCCCGAGCTGGAGTTCAATGACCGCATCATCGACAATATGTGCATGCAGCTCGTGGTCCGACCCCAGGAATACAACTGTATTGTGACGACGAATTTGTTTGGTGACATATTGAGCGATCTGGCAGCTGGTCTCGTCGGAGGCTTAGGAGTGGTTGCAGGTGCCAATATTGGAGACGAATACGCCGTGTTCGAAGCCGTTCACGGCAGTGCGCCCGATATCGCCGGGCAGAATAAGGCCAACCCGACAGCACTCCTGCGCTCGGCAGAAATGATGCTTCGACATCTCGGTGAAATCAAGGCGGCCGATGCGGTCCATGATTCACTGGTGGAGGTATATAAAGAGGGCAAATATCTCACGGGCGATCAAGGCGGTAGCGCCACGACGACTGAATTTGCTGAGCAGGTGGCCGTACGGGTGGCCGAAAAAGTATAACACCTGAGGTAGCCATGATTCAGCGTATTCAATCGATTTATCTTGCTCTGGCGTCCATGGTGCTTGCCATGGTGTATCTCCTCGATGAAATCTGGGTGGGGAAGACCGCGATGGAAATCGCATGGTTCGCTCCACTGACCCTGGGACTGTTCAGTCTGGCAGCGGTGGGGGCGCTGTTTTCCGTGTTTCTGTACAACTCCAGAGAAAGGCAGCGCAAAGTGTTACTCGCTTTGAAGGTGTCGAGTCTGGGCGGGCTCGTGGTTGTGCTTGTCGCCCAGTTTCTCTCGGAAGGCATTCCTTTCGCTCAGTCCGTGGCATCATTCGGATCGTTAGCGATCCTTCTGAGTCCGGTTGTCGCCTTTTTTCTTTTTGTGATGGCCGGTAGAAGCATCGACAAAGACATCAAACTTATTAGATCGATGGATCGACTCCGATAATGGAGGCGCCTCCCGAGCAGCGAAGCGCGCACGTTTATTTCGTTCTGATTGCCGGACTACTGGCTATTTCGATCAGCGCCATCCTGATTCGGTACGCGGGGGACGCGCCGGGCGAAGCTGTAGCCGTCTGGCGAACCATCTTTGCGGCTGCGATGCTGCTCCCTTTTGCGCTCACACGGGGGCGCAAAGAAATTCTCTCGCTCACGGGCCGCGAACGCCTGTTGATCATGGTTTCGGGAGCCTTCCTGGGATTTCATTTCGTCACCTGGATCAGCTCACTCTACTACACCAATATCGCCAGCGCTTCAACGCTGGTCTCTCTCAGCCCCATCTTTCTCGCAATCCTGGGGTTCCTGATCCTGAAAGAGCGCCCCCGCAACGTTGAGATCATCGCCATTATCGTGGCAACCTTGGCCACGGTAGCCCTTGGCTGGGCAGATCATGCGATGGGAAATGAGTTCGAAGGCAGCAATCCATTGCTGGGAAACGGCCTCGCGCTTTCAGCGGCGGGCTTTATATCGGTCTACCTCCTGATCGGTCGTCACGTCAGACAGCGTAGATCATGGATCGCTTATGTAGCGCCTCTCTATGTGGTTACTGCGCTCACCACCCTGTCGATAGCGCTCGTTCGGGACATTGACCTGTTCGGCTACGACTGGTCGATATATGCGTTATGCTTCACGATGGCCGTCGTGCCGCAGCTGATGGGCCATGGGGCGCTCAACTACGCGGTCCGCTATTTCCCCGCAGCAACGATCGGTCTGGCGAGCCTGTTCGAGCCTGTCGGAGCTTCGCTGTTGGGCTTTGCGTTTTTTGGAGAAGTCCCGACAATCATAGCCGCCGTGGCCATGGTTGTCATTCTGTTGTCCGTTGGCTTGGCGCTGAGGCCTCCAAAGAGTTAGCGCGAATCCTGACGGTGAAATTTATCCTGCGGCAGTTCCGAAAAATGTTTTCGGCCCCTCAGGAAGTAATCCAAGACGATCGATCCGGTGTAAGGGAGAGGAGCGCTTCCTTCGTGGGGTGCGTTCGCAAACTGTGACTTCATCCGGTGCGCTGCGACGTAGGCTCTGAGTATTGCCCAACCGTCCCCTGGCTTGAGAGTCAGAAACGCACGAAGAATGGCAGTTCCGTCCAGCACCAGTCGGGCGGCGAAAACGCGCCGCCATTTGTTGGCCGGCAGATTGCGGTACAGCATCAAGAGATTATTTCGGAAGTTCAGATACGTTTTCTGCGGGCTTCCCTGGGCAAGGCTGGCCCCTCCCATGTGATAAACGACAGAATCAGTGACGCACACGATTTGATATCCCGCCGACCGGATGCGCCAGCACAAATCGATCTCTTCCATGTGCATAAAGAAGCTTTCTTCCAGCCCAAAAAACCGCTCCCAGAGGCTCCTCCGAATCACCAGACACGTCCCAGAGGCCCAGAATATTTCGGACGTACCTTGGTACGTCCCATCGTATTGCCCCGAATCGGCCTCCAAAGTGTCAAATATTCTGCCTCTGGCAAATGGATATCCATGTCGGTCAAGAAAGCCTCCAGCGGCCCCTGAATACTCGAAATGCTCTCTCTTGTCGAATTGATGGAGTTTTGGCTGCGCCGCTCCAACATTCGAATTTTCATCCAGATGGGCCACGATTGGAGTCAACCAACCCGGTGGTACTTCGACGTCGTTGTTGAGAAGAACAATGATCTCTCCGCGAGCATGACGAGCGGCCTCATTATTGCCCCGGGCGAATCCCCAGTTCTCCGGATTGCGCACCACGCGAATCTCAGGAAATTCTGATTCCACCCAGCTCGCGCTGCCATCGGTGGAGGCGTTGTCGGCGAAGATGATCTCAAAACCATCGAAGTCTGTACGGGTCACACTGGGCAGGCAGCGCTTGACGATTTCCAGTGCATTCCAGGACACGATGATTATGGATACTCGGATTTCACGCATCAGGATAGCCGGAATGTGCGTCGGTGATGATCGGTCACTCCATGTTTCCTGAGCGCTTCATAGTGTGCAGTGGTCGGATAACCTACGTTGGTGATCCAGCCATACACCGGGTACTCAACGTGCAATGCTTTCATCAAGGTGTCGCGGTGGGTCTTGGCTAGAATCGAGGCCGCGGCGATGGTGTGACTGCGAGAATCACCCTTGATGATCGCGTTTGAGGATATCCCAAGATTCGGAATGGAGGTATTTCCATCGATCAAGACGTGCTCAGCCGAAATTGCAAGTCCCTCAATGGCTCGTCGCATGGCTTCCATGGATGCCCATAGGATGTTCAATTCATCTATTTCGCCGGGAGAACAGGAAGCCACCGACCAGGCAAGCGCCGTTTCCTTGACCATCGAAGCCAATTCTGTTCGCCTTCCTTCGCTGAGTAACTTACTGTCTGTTACGCCCTCAATTCTGACTTCCTGGGGCAGGATGACGGCAGCAGCTACGACTGGACCCGCCAGGCAGCCTCGCCCCGCTTCATCCACGCCGGCCACGTGAATCAGGCCGCCCGTCCAGAGCTTTCGTTCGAAGGCGAGATCGCTGGTATCGCGCACAACATCTGAGAACAGATCTACCTGCGTCTCCTGGGTGGTCTGAATTTCCTGGGTCATGATTTTCCCGGGGCTTCGGTGAACTGATCCGGCAAATCGTTTTCAAACAAGACCACATCGCCCGGGCCCATGTTGGCTGCAATCCAATCCCAGGCTTCGAAAAGAGTCGAAAGTACGTGGGTGCGATTCGCAGGAAAATCTTTGTCCTGAAGTCCCTCGACAATAGGACGGGTTCGTTCCGGGCCGATCAGAAGGGCGTCATCCACATTCTCAGCAATCTGTCTTCCGAATTCCCGGTTGGCTTCCGCCTCCTGATCCCCCAGCTCAATCATCCCCGGGGTCACGATCACTCGTCTACCCGATGTAAACTGGCCGAGCACATCGACAGCACTCGCGGCTCCAACCGGGTTAGAGTTGAATGCGTCGTCGATTACCAGGAGCCCATTTTGATTCTTGAGCTGCAATCGGTGCTCGATCGGGTCAAGCCTGGAGATGGCATACCGCATCTGGCGAAGCCTCATCCCCGCTACCAGGCCAACGCCCAACGCCAATAGAATATTGATCACATTGTGTTTTCCCAGGAGCCTCGTATGGAAAGAGACAATCTCTCCCGAGGTGGTCTGAACCGTAAACGAGGATCCTTCAGGACCGTATGAAATGTCCGTCGCCCACAGGTCACCGACACCGGGAGAGGTCGAGACCACGGTGAGGCTGCAGTCGGCATCCTTTACCGCCTTCATGATCCGCCTGTCGTCGCCGTTTACCACCGCGTCACCTCCCGGAGGCAGGAATTGCAGCAACGACAACTTTTCCTTTTCGATGGCCTCAATCGACCCCATGGACTCCAAATGGGCGATTCCAATCGAAGTCAGGACGGCAATGTCGGGCGCAGCGATGCGAGCGAGTTCGGCGATGTCTCCCTCGTGGCGCATGCCCATTTCCAGAACCAGATATCTGTGCTCGTCCGTCAACTGCTCGTTGATCACCTTGCTGATTCCCATGGGAGTGTTGAACGAGCCCGGAGTGATGAGGGCTGCGTAGCGCTGGGACAGCACTTCGCCGATTGCGAATTTTACCGAGGTTTTGCCGTAGGAGCCCGTGATGGCAATCACTCCGAGGTCCGGGCGCTCAGCCAGGCGAACCCTCGCCATGGATTTGAACCCGCGGTGGATTCGGCGCTCGAAGGGTGCATTTACGACGGTCGCAAATCGGGCCGCGATGGGTGCAAAAAGGTCAGCGAGCAGGAATCCAGACAGGAACCACGCGGTCCAGAGAACGCCTTGCTCTCCCGAGGCGTGGAGCAACCCCGCTCCGATGGGAATGGATACGATGATTCCCGAACTCAACGCCAATCGTTTCATGCGGGCGGTCCAGACGAGAGGCTTTTTGGGCGTATCTCGTCGATACCTTCGAGAAGAAGAAAATGTGATTGCCCAGAGCAGATACAGTGCGATAGGCCAGAAGGCTCCCGCTGGCTGAAACAGGATGGCCAGCGCAGTGAGACCCAAGCCAATACCGTGCGACAGCCGAAAGACGACGTCAAATGTGCGCTCGTTCAGCCAACGACCAAACTCTGCACTCTTGTAGCCGAACAACTGCAGCATGTGTAGCGAAAAACGCACCCGCCTCGCAATTCTCCACACGGCGAAGCCCACTGCAAGCGTTGCCGCTATGAGGTTCAGCGTAGTCACAATGTGGCTACTCCGGCTATTCCGGCTATTCCGGCGGCAATCACGTCTGGTTGGTCCAGTTGAGCTTGGTGTCCGGCGTCCTTGACTACGTATAGTCCAGCGTTTGGAAGCAGGTCGAGCATCGTATCCATCTGATTTCGGGTAATCGCGGTATCATCGGATCCCCAGAACAGAACGACGTCACACGTGACATTATTGAGTCCACTGTCATTTGGTCCGCCATCGAAGTAGTGGTTGACCGTCCTGACAAACGTCTCGCGCATCACTCCGCTCAGTTGTCGATAGTCAGAGGATCCAAGCAATCGCCACACGAGAGAATGCCTGACCCAGTCGAGTCCCAGCTCTCTTGGCTTCTCAGGAAGAATGAGAAATGGCGCCTTCAATATTTTGGCTGTCCACAACCGAATGAAGTAGGAGATCCCCCGCTTGCGGCGAATACCGGACGGCGCGATAAGCGCTAGGAACGCTAGGCCTTGATCAGACGGTGAGTGCGACGCGAGTTCGAGCGCCACCCGGCCCCCATTGGAATGGCCAACGATTCCGAAATCTGTCAGGCCGGTTTTTGCGGCAACCCGAAGGACCAGTTCCACCTGCTCGTCCATTCCCCAGGCATGCGGTGGGGGAGCAGAAAGCCCGTGACCCGGGAAGTCGAATGCAATCACGTGAAAACGGGAAGACAATCGTGAGATCAAAGGGCCCATGGATGAGGACGAACTACCCCAACCGTGGAGCACCAATAGATCCGGTGCGTCAGGCTGACCGGACTCGAAAACCCGGATGACGATGGAAGCTCCACCGACAGTGAGATGGAGGTTCTGGCCTGATTCTGAATCCGAAATTCGTAGTCCCAAGAAGCGTTTTCGTTGTTGTCGGGGCCAATACCCGCTATATTAGATAGATCTGTGCCCGAGAGCTTCAAACAGCTCCAGGAGGCATGCTTACAATTAGGTCGATCTTCTCTCGCCTTGTTTACTGGGGCACTAGCCGAGAAGATACTCACCGTGGCATTCTTATCCCTTCCAACGCCTGAGCTTGGCGTTTCATTCAGGGGATACGAAATAATTTATAACTTCATGTCCGACAAGCCGTTCAGCGGAATTCTGGAATTGATTGGTGATAAGAAATTCGGATTTATTCGGGAATTTCGTCATGATGTTCCGAAAGGAAAGAAAGACGCTTTTGTTTCACCAGCCCTGATCAAGCGCTACAAATTGCGTGATGGAATGGTCATGGAGGGCCTCTTACGGCCCGGTCGAAAGGGAGATATGCAAGTCTACGAAATCGACTCGGTGATGGGCATACCCCCGGAAGAATGGGTAAAATTTGGTGATTTCGACAAGGGTCACGTTATCTATCCGGATGAAAAGCTTCAACTGATAACCGATCCTAAAAATTACACCACGCGAATCGTGGATCTGACGGCGCCCATCGGAAAAGGACAGAGAGCGTTGATCGTCGCTCCACCCAGGACGGGCAAAACATTCCTGTTGAAAGAGATCGCGGCGGCCATAACCAAGAACCATCCAGAGATCGAGCTGGTTGCTCTGCTTGTGGACGAGCGCCCGGAAGAAGTGACTGATTTTCGCCGCACCACTTCTGCAACGCTGTTCGCGTCCTCCAATGATCGAGATGAAGACAACCACGTCCGCGTATCGCAGCTTTCTCTGGAATACGCAAAGCGCGTGGTCGAACAGGGGAAGGACGTGGTCATGCTGCTGGATTCGTTGACCAGACTGGGCCGCAACTTCAACCTGTATTCAAAGGGTAGCGGGCGCACGATGTCGGGTGGACTCGACTCTCGGGCGATGACCATTCCCAGAAAGATTTTTGGGGCCGCGCGCAATATCGAAGACGGAGGATCACTGACGCTGATCGCAACGGCTCTCATCAACACGGGAAGCCGGATGGATGAGATCATCTTTGAAGAATTTAAGGGCACTGGAAACTCTGAGATTGTGCTGGATCGGGAAATGGCCGACAAGCGGATTTATCCGGCAATAAACCTCCGCAAGAGCGGGACGCGCAACGAGGAACTCCTCATCGGGCCCGACTGGATCGATCAACACAACCGCCTGTTCAGAGCTCTGAACAGCCGCAGCCCGGTCGATGCCATGCTGGCACTGATGAGGCACATGCAGCAGCATCCAACGAACGAAGAGCTACTGAACAGCCTCATTCCGTCCCGCGACTGACGGTTACGCCCAAGCCGCGCTAGTGTCTTTTTTCTAAAGACCAGTGTCTTTTCCCAGAAGATCAGGTGTCTTTTCTCAGAAGAAAGGACTCATTTATGAAGGTGAACGGCCCGGGGGATAGTAGCATCTCGCCACTCCCGAGAGAAAAACTGTTTGAGCATGGCATCAGTATTCTGACCGATGCTGAATTGCTGGCTTTGGTAATCGGGACGGGAGCCAAAAATCGCTCTTCCGTCATGGTGGGCGAAGCCCTACTAAAATCGTACTCATCTCTGAGAGAGATGGCTTCCCGTGGCGTTCGCGATTTCCTGAGTCAGGATGGGATTGGACCTACAAAAGGGGCGAGGTTGGCAGCGACGTTTGAACTGGGCCGCCGCCTCTCACGGATCCCGCGAGAGGCGGCGGCCTCGTTTCGCAGTCCCCAGGACGTTTTTCGGGAATACGGCCCGGTGATGGCCGATCTCAAAAGAGAAGTGTTCAAGGTTATTCTGCTCAACACCGCACACGTTCGGATAGCAGATTTTACGGCGAGTGAAGGAGGCCTGGCGTCAAGTATCGTGGAGCCCCGCCTCATTTTTCGCCGCGCAATTCTCGAACACGCAGCGGCCGTGATCTGCATTCACAACCACCCCTCAGGAAATCCAGAACCCAGCCGCGAGGACATTTTGATCACGCGTCAGCTGGCCAGAGCCGGGCAGGTCGTCGGAATACCCCTGCGAGACCACATCATCATTGCTGCTGATACCTTCACATCACTCGCCGAACGGGGCCTCACGACGGCAGGTGACGGGTGATGATGCGGGGTGAATCAGTGTCCCGATAATCTCGATCGAATAATCTCGCCTTCAATATCGGGGCCAAATTATCCAGCTGAGAATATCACGCAGATCTTCAAGCCCTGGCACTGCCATATCCGTATTTCATCCGTAGATTCGAGGTTCTATTCTATTCCACACGCCCACTCGCTGAATGTCCGACCTGTTCGATAAGATCGTTTCACTTTCGAAACGTCGCGGATTCATTTTTCAGTCTTCCGAGATTTACGGGGGGCTTGCGGCCACCTATGATTACGGACCACTGGGTGTAGAACTCAAGCGAAATGTGACCCAGCGCTGGTGGAACTCCATGGTCTATCAGCACCACAATATATCGGGCCTCGACGCTGCGATCATGATGCATCCGACCACGTGGAAGGCCTCCGGACACGTCGACGCGTTCAATGACCCGCTGATCGACGACAAGACCTCCAAAAAACGCTACCGAGCCGATCAACTCATCGAGGGGTACGTCGAGCGGCTCAGGCGCAAGGGAAAGGAAGAAAAAGCAGATGGTGTATATGAACGCCTGATCGAGGCGCTCAATGCCGATGATATGGCCGGCGCACTCTATGCACTGATCATGGAAGAGGAGATTCGGTCCCCCGATTCTGGCGTTTTCGATTGGACAGAAGTGCGTCAATTCAATCTGATGTTCGATACCCACGTTGGACCCGTGAGCAACGGAGAGAACAAGATTTATCTGCGCCCGGAAACGGCTCAGGGAATCTTCGTCAACTTCCACAATGTGCGAGAGACTGCTCGCCATCAGGTTCCGTTTGGAATCGCACAGATCGGGAAAGCGTTTCGAAATGAAATTGTAGCACGGCAGTTCATCTTCCGAATGCGGGAATTCGAGCAGATGGAAATGCAGTATTTCGTCAAGCCAGGAACCCAGATGGAGGCTTTCGAATCCTGGCGAGAAAAACGGATGCAGTGGCACATCGACAACGGTGTCCGGCCTTCGAAGCTACGCTGGCACGAACACGAGAAGCTGGCCCACTACGCAGACGCTGCGTTCGACATCCAATACGATTTCCCCATCGGATGGCAGGAGATCGAAGGCGTTCACAGTCGCACCGATTTTGATTTGCAGGCGCATCAGGAACACTCGGGTAAAAAGCTGGAGTATTTCGATCCTCAAACCAACGAAAAATATCTCCCGTACGTAGTCGAGACTTCCGCAGGGCTGGACCGGACCGTTCTAACGCTTCTCTGTGAAGCATATCGGGAAGAAGAACTGGACGGGGATACGCGTACTCTGATGAAATTTCATCCGAAACTGGCTCCCATAACGGTCGCGCTGTTTCCGTTGGTCAAAAAGGATGGAATGCCCGAATTGGCCCATTCAGTAGAGGAAGGCCTAAAAGAGCATTTCAACGCCTTCTATGACGAGAAAGGGGCCATTGGACGCCGGTATCGCAGGATGGATGAAGTGGGAACGCCATTCTGCATTACCGTAGACGGGGAATCTCTCGAAGATCAATCCGTGACCGTCCGAGATCGCGACACGATGAATCAAGATCGCATTCCTCTGGACAACGTCCGCACGTATCTCTTCGATAAGATTGCGGATTGGAAGGCTGAGTAAGAATCGATCCGGAACGCTCGCCAAATGATGTCGCGCGCCTGTAGGGGCCTCGCACCAGTAGCTGTCGCACGCTCGTATCGGATGCGCGCCCATAGAGGACGCACGCTCGTAGCGGATGCGCGCCAGTGGATGTCGCACACTCAGCGAAATGTCGCTTTCAGCCAGGTCATTATCTCATCCCGTGATTTTCGGAATGCCGTCGTGCGCTCCTTAAGAGTGCCATCCAGGGTAGAGGGATCAAAAAAGTTCTGGTGGAAGGTCTGTTCGCGACCAAGTACGTGGGGACACTTTTCGCGCGCATCGTCGCAGACCGTGACGACGCACTCAGCGCCGAGTCCGCCCAGTTGATCGATCGTCTTCGAAGATTGTCCGCCTGCGTCGATACCCAATTCTTCCAGCACCGTGAGCACCTCGGGCCGAACGCCTCTGGCCTGGGTACCCGCGCTGAAAACTTCGAATCGATCTCCGAACAGGTGTCGCATTAAGCCCTCCGCCAACTGCGATCGGGAGCTGTTATGAGTACACAGGAACAGAATCTTCTTTTTGTGCACGGGACTCTTGTTGGTGGGATGCGAGGCCCTGTTTCGTCAGGGACACAGACAAAATAGCGAAATATCGCATGCGCGCGCATGTGGAGACTGGAACGTTCTACGTGGCACGGAATAGGATTCAATCACTCCAGATTTGCCCACAATATTCAACGTCAGCCAGTCGTTTCCGTGGAAGCCGGACCTGAATACGATCTCCTCGTTGGGTATGTCAATCACTCAATTGACCCCGCCCTCGATCTTTATACCGAAATTGATCGGTTGAAGGTGGAGAAAAATGCCATTCTCCTGGCCCATTACTACCAGGAACCAGCGATTCAGGATATTGCTGATTACGTAGGTGATTCACTGGGTCTTGCCCGCAGGGCTGCCGACACCCATGCGGATATCATCGTTTTCGCTGGCGTCCATTTCATGGCGGAAACCGCGAAAATTTTCAATCCGTCGAAGACGGTCCTGCTCCCGGATCTGAACGCTGGCTGCTCTCTGGCAGATGCCTGTCCCGCAGATGAGTTCGCCCGTTTCAAGGAGCAGCATCCCGATCACATCGTCGTGTCCTACATCAACTGTTCCGCGGCGACCAAGGCGCAGAGCGACGTGATTTGCACCTCTTCCAATGCCGAACACATCGTGAGGCAGTTTCCAGAAGATCAACCGATCATTTTTGCCCCCGACAAAAACCTGGGGGGCTATCTGAACAGAAAACTGGGCCGAAATATGGTCCTGTGGGACGGAGTTTGCATCGTACATCAGACGTTCAGCGAACAAAAACTCGTCCGATTGAAGGTCCGCTACCCCGGTGTGCCCGTCCTCGCACATCCGGAGTGTGACGAGCCCGTGCTGCGCCAGGCAGATTTTGTGGGATCCACGAGTCAAATAAGGCGATTTGCAGTCGAAGAGCCCTTCGATACGTTCATCATCGCCACGGAGGAGGGTATTCTTTACCAGATGCAGAAAGACTCCCCGTCAAAGACGTTTATTCCCGCTCCTCCGGAGGGAGGCTGCAATTGCAGTCAGTGCCCCCATATGCGCCTCAATACCATCGAAAAACTGTACCTCTGCCTGAAGTATGAAGCGCCGGAGATCAAAATGGACGAAGAAATTCGAATCAAAGCGCTGGCGCCGCTTGAGAAAATGATGGAAATGAGTTTGGCGATCGTCTGAACTACGTCAAAATCGCACTCTCAGGCCCATTAATGGGTCGAATCGCCGCTGAATACTGTAGCCCTTTGAGTCTCCTGTGTCCGTGACTCGCAAGTAGGTGTAGTGCGCATCAAATTGCACCCAGAAGGAGGAGAAAACACGGTAGGCGAATTCGAATCTCATCCTGTTTTCTTCTCCCAGCTCCCCCAGAAGGGACAGGAGGCCTTTCAATCCACGCCGGTCCTGTCCGACCGCGAGCGTAAATCGCGGCGTGCGAAAAAACAGCCGAAGGTGATACTCGCTGAGCTTCTGGACACCGTGGTACCTCATGAAAGCGTACCAGAATTCGAACCGCTCGAAAACCAGGACACGAAGCTCCGTGTTGACAGACTTGCCCCTCTGGACATCTCGCAGGGCCACGTCCACCGGCGGCCCGTTTTGATTCTCAAGTATTCTCGACTGCATATTGCTGACGCCGTAGAAACTTCCGAAATACCCGGGCAAAAAATCCGAACTGTTGTACTGAAGGGCCAGACGCATGTGGACACGGGCCAGATCAATAAAATTATCATTCTCCAGATCGGCACCGATTAAGATTCCCTGGCCGAAACCCTTCAGTTGACCAAAACTTGCGAAAGGGATGAAGTCAAAGCCTCCGTTATTGAATGCGACGTATCGAACATCGAATTCGACACCCCGAAAGCGGTCTCCGTTGTCGAGTGTTACGTCGCGATCCTGCATCATTGAAACGCCGAGGGTGAGGGCGTGCAAGTTCGAAGAGTTTTTTCGAAATGGCGACAGGGACAGTCGGGCGCCAATCAAACCGGCTCTGGATATATCGGCCGAGATGGTTTCAAGCGCAACATATCTCCCTTCGAATCTGGCTTCCAGGCCGAGGGTCCTTTCATCCCAGCTGGCCTCAGTGGATAGAAAATTGACAAGGTATCCGTTTCCTAGCCGGGCTCTATCAAGGGGACCAATCCGGACGTAAGCGCCACCTCGAGCAGGGCGATACCGGGCAAATTCAACGACCCGCAGAAGATCGTACAACTCGTCGCTATCCGGTTCGTACGCGCCGTATAACCCGGCCCGAAAAGTGGAAGAGAGGCGGAACGAGGTGTTCGTTCGGTAGGAAGACCACTCGAGCAGCCCCGCCGTTCTCCATTGAGGACCGATCAGGGAGAAGCCGCCGGCCGTCTGAAATTCAGAGTATGACTCCCACCAAGCGACGTTTGACTGTTCTTCCGGATCATCCACAGAGCCGAAGAGTGATCGCTGCGCATACGAGTCGGGCGCGCACAGCGAGGTCAGAATCGACGCGACGAGGAGCGCCCACGCGGTTCGCTGTCGAAACGATATTGGATCGACAGCAGGACAGTTGTCTCGTCCCAATCTGAGCATTGCGCGTTGTGAGGATGGCTGGAAAAATTATACCGGCTGAATGTACCGGCAGAGTGTATCGATTGAGTAAAAATACATCTCCGAGACCAAAGCCCGGCACCCCAAGCCATTCCGGGTGTTAGAGCGTTCCCGTTCCTTCGTCACATCTTTCGTGGATTCGAAGTTTTATGCAGCTCGATGCCCTTCCTCTGTTTCCGCTGGAGATCGTACTCTACCCGGACGAAGTGCTGCCGCTCCACATTTTTGAAGGCAAATACATAGATCTGATATCGGACTGTCTTCAGGAGAAGGCGCCCTTCGGAATCGTACTCATCACCGATGGCAAACTGAAAGAAATTGGATGCACCGCCAGCATCGGGAAAGTCACCGAAACCTTTGAAGATGGGCGTAAAAACGTGATTGTCACGGGACTGGAAAGATTCCGAATTACCCACGTCTATCACAGCAGGACCTATCTGACAGCCGACTTCGAAACTGTGATTGATCAGAAAGAGCAATCCGAAGCGGAGTTGATTGAGCGGCTCATAGCGCAGCACATCAAGCTTCTCGAGCTGGCGGGTCGTACGCCATCCCCGTCACTCTATCAGGATCGAAATCGACTGTCGTATTTCATCGCGCACAATGCCGGCCTGACGTTGGAGCAGAAGCAGAACGTGCTGGAGGATGATGCGGAATCTTCGAGGATAAAATACTTGATCGACCACCTGCAGCAGTTCATTCCTGCAGTCGAAGAAGCGGAATCGATACGAAAACAGATACGCACCAACGGGCATTTCAAAGATTTCCCGCCGGAATCCTGAATCAAGTGGCATGAAAATTGGGGATGTCCGGGTATGCGATAATCTATTCAGGATTACTACCGTGACACGAACCTCCGCCGTTCGACTTGGCATTCCCTTGCGACAGCTTACGTCGCGCATTTTATTTCCCTTCGGGTCTCTGCTGCTCGTTGTGACGATTCTATTATCCGCTTTTGAGTACAACAGGCTCAACAACGAAGCGTGGATGGAGCAGCAGGCAACCGCTCGAGCCATTTTGAGACCAGCGCAGTGGTCAATCCTGGTCGCAACGGACTCACAATATTAAGCCAAAACAGGGGTTACGAGCGTGTATGGGTGCTTAGCGCCACCGGGGACATCATGGCCTCCAACCGCGCGGATGACATAGGGCAACGCCTCGACGAACGATGGTGGGGTATGCTCGACGGAAAGGGCTCGGGAATGATTCAGGAGCGTGTCAGGTTTGGAGAACAACGACTTGTAATGACCGCCCTTCATAATGCGGAGCTGGGACGGTGGGTAGTCATCGTGGCCCGGTCAAATTCAATGTGGATGCGGGGGTTGTGGTATCTCGGAATTATTCTCGGCATGAGTCTCATCCTGTGGATATTGGTGGCAACTCTCGTTGGCGTCACTTTAAAACAAAAAATTTCAGGACCCCTTCGAAAACTGGATGACCGGACGATTGAACTGGTCCGCGGACACTCGGTATCCGAAGCAGCCCTGGATCGACTATGGGCGGAGACCGCTCCTGCATTGGGTGGTCACGCAGATTGCGTCGTCGACCTGGCACGTCGCCTTCAATCGAGAGAAATGCTCTTGGCTGAAACTCATTTTCGCTTCCGGAGCGTATTTGATGCAATGCCCGCGATGGCGCTGATTCGAGATTCGGAATCAATCATCGTTGATTGCAATCGCGCCCTCGCAGAAAGGCTCGACGCAGAAAAGCAGTGGATCACGGGCCGGAATGTTGCGCTCATGACGGGAATATTGCCCGTAACGATGCTGGAGAAATGGTTTTCTCATGCGGACTCACCCAAAGTTGGAGTCAGCCGAATAGAAGTTTTCCCTTCGGAGGTGGATGAGATTTCGGAGCCGCTGGCCATCAGTATTTATCCTCTGAGGCACCGCGGCAAATCTGCTCATGTGATTATTGCCGAGAAGTTGCTGGACATTACCGATTTGAATCATTCATCATCTCCGGCTGAAATCGATCTTGAGCCCGGGTTGGCACCAGATAAAGGGCACTCAGGAGACGGTTCACCTGTCGATATCGATGCGGTAGCCGCGGAAGCGGCGATAGCGTCGAGTTCCGGTGATGATTTGCTGAGGGGCGTCCTCAAAGCGACCGGACAATTTGTTGTGGTATTTGACGATAAGGCAGAACTCCTCTTCTGGTCTCCAGCGGCTCGAATGATTACGGGAGTGGACACAGATTCTGTGAGCGACATGAGGTCGTTTACCCAAAAGATCTTCCCGAATCGCGAGGAGCGAAAAATGTTCAAGTCGTGGATTGATGGGGCGCCAGAAAAGCGGAGTCAGGAGTTGAACATCCGGACCACGGCTGGTACCGTCTCGAGCAGGTGGCATGCGTCTGAGATCGATCTTCAGGGCCGTGGATCGGTCGGCGTGCTTTGGGCTACGCTCGATGTGAGCGTTACGCATAAGTCCCCTAATACCAGGGAACCGGTTACGTGAGTACGGTATTCATAGGACACGATATTTTTAGGACGCGATGACGGAAACCGAGCAATCCATAAGAAAAGACCTGCGGGAGAAGCTGGAGAGCATTCGCCGCAATCTTTCGAAGGTGCATCACGACGCGAACAACCCGTTGTCAGTTATTTCCGGCAATGTAGAACTGCTCGGAGAGCTTGCCAGAGCACTAGGCACAGAGAATGAGTTCAATGGTCCTCTCGAAGACATGGTGAAAGCGATTGGGCTTTTATCTGAAAATATTGATCGTTTGATTGTCGTCAGAAAACAACTGACAGACCTGGCCGAACAACTGTCCGATTCATAGATCGCTGGAAACTATATAGCTTCAACTGATACCAATCGAAGAACACCGCCGCAATGTTGCGGGTGTTCTCTTTCAGCCACTTAGCTTATTCAGGTCATGCGACCTCCAGTAGTTCGTTCCCGTACCAAATCGTTGCAACGCAGGGCTTTATTGTTGGCCGTGCTGTTACTCGTGGGCGTGCACTCTTCGCTGGCTCAGCTCAGTATATCCAGGAGTTCTGGCGCTTCCGGGGATGTTGTTATTGAATTTGTCTATGACTGGGATGTGTCTCTGACGGCGTTCGTTGATTCAGCAGGGGTTCGCCAGTGGGGCTATCCCGTGCTGGATGTGATTTCTGGCGGCCTGATCAATGCCTCGTACACTCTGGATCTACCCTCTTACTCGCTTCCTGAGATTACCGTTCTAGAACGCCAGTACGACGAAGTGACAGTCGATATGGCTCCCGATCTTGAGGACCGCGGAGAGAGCCAGGCGGATGCTAGCGTGAGCGGCCTCGGATTGTACAAGAAACAACCCGTGGTTGAAGTCGTGGCCGCTGCCTTTCGGTTGGACGCCACCCGTTCTGTTCTCCGGAGATACCGAAAATTGGTAGTGTCCGTGCGGAGCCCGGCCCTCGCCCCGTTTTTATCGGGCGGTTTCCAGGCCACGAAAGGTGGGGTCGTCGAGAGTGTTCTATCGACCGGTCAGGTATTTAGAATATCCATCACCGAGGACGGTGTCTACCGAGTAGACCGCTCCTTTCTTCAAGGACTCGGATTGAGCCCAGACTCTATCGACCCGTCCGACGTTCAGCTTTATGGAAATGGCGGGCGTCCATTGCCCGCGCTTGCTGGCATCAACCGCGCCGAAGATCTAGTCGAATTACCCGTAGTCCGGCAAGGTGGAGGTGACGGCCGGTTCGATGACTCGGACTTCGTGCTCTTTTTCGCCTCGGCCCCGTCGGGATGGCTGTTCGAGGACGGTGCATTCGAGCATTTCATGCACCCGTTTTCGAACGATAATGCCATTTTTCTGAAGGTGGGTTCATCGGGTGCCGAGCTCGGTCAATCCAATTTTCCGCCAGCTTCTTCCGCTCCCGTGTTTTCTTCCACCCAGGGTCGCTTTTTCGTGGACATCGAGGAACAGGTTTGGAGCCGTGAGCATGGCAGTGGACATGACTGGATGAGCAACACCATCAGATCCGGCGGCGAAAGAACAATTTATTCTAATCTGTCGCTTCCAGGGCTGTTGTCTGGCGTATTACAGTTTGAAGCACGTGTCGCCATCGCCTCAAATCCGCGTGCGACTGTGGCGATGATTGCCGCTGGGACGACTCTCGCCCAGAGAACGGCCCCTACCGCGACTATTAATGGTGCAGAATATTCATCCGCGTCGGTGACTTCGTTCTCCTTTACCCAGCCCGTATCGGCGGGGCAATCCCTCGAGCTTTCGATGCGTCTCCTCAATCAGCTTAACGAACCGCAGGCAGCCGTGGACTGGGTTACGGTGACGTACGAGCAGGAATTGACTGCTACAGATGAAGCACTCGCATTTTCAACACGCCCATTTCAATCCACCGACCAACAGTTTCTGCTGAGCGGCTTTTCCTCCACGCCACGAGTCTGGGACGTATCGGACGGACGGATGCAACGAGCGTACGAAGTACAGCCCTCCGGCAATAACTTCGTTATCCACATTCCATCTTCGCAGGTGATTGTTCGCCCCCGCGACATCTTCGCGTTCACCGAGGGGTCAATCAAGGCGTTGACTTCGAGCCAGAGTCAGGTGGTCCCCAATCAGAATTTGCACGGCCTCGCCGGCTTTCCGGATTTCGTGATCGTAGCGCCCGAGCTCTTCTTGAACGCTGCGAACCGACTGGCCAACCATCGCAGGGCTGAGGGTCTGGACGTAAGTGTGGTCACCCAGAGGGAGGTATTCAACGAATTTTCGGGCGGCGTTCCAGATATGCGAGCGGTTCGCGACTACATGAAATTTCTGTACGACAGGGCCCCTGGCCCGAGTCAGATGCCGGATTATCTTCTGTTGTTCGGCGATGGGCACTACGACTTTCGCGGATTATCTGGTTTCCCGACCCCGCTGGCAAACCTGATTTTCCCGTATGAGACCGAGACATCCACCAATACCGTTGCGTCCTACACATCGGACGATTACTTCGGGCTGCTGGATGACGACGAGGGAATCTGGCAGTTCACGACCATAACGGGGACGACCACAGAGAGAGTGGATGTCGGGATCGGTCGTTTTCCGGTCCAGACGCCCAGCGAAGCTGAACTGATGGTCGACAAAGTCATAGCCTATGACAGTCCGGATACGTACGGACCGTGGAGGACCACCTACCTCGCCGTTGCCGACGACGGTCCAACCGGATTGACGGGACTTGACAATCAATACGATCTACATCTAACGAATATCGATCAGGTTACGGAGGTCATCACGGACGAGGTGTATCCCGAGATCAACATGCGCAAGATCTACGGGGAAGCCTATGACCGGGTCTTTCTTAATGGTTTCAGGCTTCCAGACGCCACTCGGGCGATTCTGGAGGCACTTGATCGGGGTCTGCTCCTGTTCAACTACAGCGGACACGGCGGTCCGAATGGTCTGGCCCAGGAACAGATGTTCACCAAAGACCACGCCCGTGCGCTCACAAATGGACATAAGCTCCCGCTATTTATAACGGCAACCTGCTCGTTTGGATGGTGGGACCTGGAAGGAGAGCAAAGTGCAGGAGAGGAGCTGTTGCTGAATCCTGATGGAGGCGCGATTGCTGTTCTCACAGCGGTTCGATTAGCGTATACCTCTTCATCGCCGACTTCTCTGAACGCCGGACTGAACAGGGCGCTGAATCAACAACTCTTTATGCCCGATTCGGACAACTTGCCAAAACGTCTGGGAGACGCGTTGCGTGAAACGAAGAACACCAATGTGGGTCTCCAGGGAAACAGCAGAAAGTTTAATCTGCTGGGAGATCCATCCATGCGCATCGGGCTGCCCGCTGGAAAAGCTGTTGTTACAAAACTCCTCCAGACAGACCTGGCGGCGGATACAGGGCAGATGAAGGCGCTCGACAGAGTCACGATAGAGGGCCAGGTTCAGACGATGGCTGGAACGCTCGATTCCGGTTTCAACGGGACGGTCAACGTAACGGTCTTTGACGCCGAGCGGCAAGTACCGATTCTGATAAATCGTTATCACCCGGAAGACTACTTCCGCCAGCGTGAAGACCTCATCTGGCGCGGTGATGTTCAGGTCGCTTCCGGTCAATTTACAGCCGAATTTGTGGTTCCAAAGGATATCAGCTACTCAGATCTGCCCGGAAGGATTTCTGTGTATGCCTCCAACGACCAGCTCCAGGCAACGGGCTATTCGGAGAATTTTCTGGTCGGAGGCACCTCTGACAACCCCCCGGACGATGATGTAGGACCGGAAATCAGCCTCTTTCTGAACAACACGGCGTTTGTGGACGGAGGCTCGGTGGACTCGAATCCCGAGCTGATCGTGCAGTTATTCGACGAATCGGGGATAAATACGGTTGGCGCGGGTGTCGGGCACGAGATGTTGCTCTCGATCGATGACGAGGACCAAAGTGCGCAAGACATTGGGAGTGCGTTCGTTGCGGATGAGAACTCGTTCCAGCGCGGCGAAATTAGATGGAATGTTACTGATCTGGAGCCAGGGGCACATTCGCTCAGCGTCAGGGCCTGGGATGTACTGAATAACTCGAATTCAGCCAATCTGTCATTTACTGTAGCGAATGATGAGGTATTGAACGTACATAATGTGTATAACTACCCGAATCCCATGAATCGGGAAACCCGGTTCATTTTCGAGCACAATCAACCCTCTGGAACTCCGGCCGAGGTCCAGATTCGCATATTTACGCTGAGTGGAAGGCCCATTCGTACGATTCGTACGGCGGAAGCTCTTCCAGAAGGCGTCCTGGGCAGTGGACCTTTACAGGTCTACTGGGATGGAAAGGATGATGATCTGGACCGTCCGGCAACAGGAGTGTACCTTTATCGGATCAGGATTGCTGTAGAGCAAACCAACGGTGAGCGTCAAGTAAGCGAACACGTTGAGAAATTAGTCATCATCCGATAGGAGAGCGATAGAAAGACAGTTACTGGAAATCACGTATTAGAAACATCGTGTGAACGAATTCACGTGATCCCCGACCATTTGCCTGGTCGGATTGACAGGACTTTTTTAACTTTCTAGCGTTAAGATGTACGAAATGAACAGGGGTAGTATGAGCACCTATTTCAACGGTCTCAGAACGAGGGGAACTCAACTCGTAGCGGTACTTTTAGGAGTTTTTATCGCATTTCCATTGGTTGCTGCAGCCCAAGTGGGTGGATCGGCAGTCGTTTTTCTCAAGATAGAACCGGACAGCCGTGCTTCGGGTATGGGAAATGCCGGTGTCGCGCTTGCGGATAACGCCAGTGCGATGTTCTGGAATCCAGCTGGACTGGCGTTCCAAACCGGCACAGAAGCTGCGATCACGCACTCGGCCTGGTTGCCGGAATTCAACGCGGATCTCTTTTACGAGTATCTGATAGCCAAACATCACATTCCTGGATGGGGAACGTTCGGTGCACACCTTACTTACCTGTTCCTTGGTGAGCACGAGGGACGTGATGCACAGAATAATCCGACCGGGACGTTCCGTTCCTACGATTTGGCCACGGGCATTTCCTACGGTACAAAGGTAAGTGAACGATTCGGAATCGGGACAAGTGTCCGATTCATATACTCCAACCTCGCTCCGGGCCAGGTAGTGGGATCCCAGAAAACGAAAGCCGGCGTTTCGACCGCTTTCGATATCGCAGGATTGTATCGCAGTCGCAAATTCGGAATGGGCGAGACCATGAAGGGACAATTGTCCTTCGGGTTCAACCTGGCCAACATGGGCCCGAAAATCCAGTATTCAGACAATGCCCAATCGGATCCAATTCCGACCAATCTCCGATTCGGATATGCCTTCAAGATGGAGTTTGATGAGTTCAACAGCCTGACATGGGTTACCGATTTCAACAAAGATCTGATTCACTACTCGACCGGCGATTCGACTAAATACGAAGCCGATCCTTTCTACAAGGCCATCTTCTCCTCCTGGCAGTCAATCAAAGTTCGGACCAATGCGCTTGCCGATGACGAAGCCCAGTTTGACACACTCAGCATTATTGATCAGCTCACGATCGGTACGGGAGTCGAGTACTGGTACAATAACCTTTTCGCACTGCGCGCCGGTTATTTCTACGAAAATCCGAACAATGGAAATCGGAAGTACATGACGCTTGGGGCAGGTGTCCGAGTGAATATTATCGGGATCGATTTCTCGTACATTTACGCCGAACAGAACTCGCCTCTCGCGAACACTATGCGTTTCTCCATGCTGGTGAATTTCGAGAAGTAAGTTCATGAGTTGCGAATCGCTCCTCGGGTGATGGGTTGTCCCCTCACGTTCAACACCGCCACGTTCAACACCGTCAACACAGGTCTCCACGGCAATTTTCGGCATACCATGACGAGAATACTCGGCTTCGAGAGCAGCTCGTCTGTTGGTCGTGGCGTGTTCATGCTTCTGGTCTTGCTGCTTCCGGCTGCGTACGCGTGTGCTCAGATGAGGCCAGCGCCCGGAGTGATCGATGTGGTGGCCCTGCGTGTTGAGTTCCAACCCGATACGACCCGGTTCACAACTGGCGACGGCACGTTCGCCGGCGTGTTGTTTGAAGGAGTAGATCCACCGAAAATCGATCCGTTGCCGCACGATGCGGGCTATTTTTCGGCCCACCTGCGGTTTCTCGAGAATTATATCGGGCGCGTTTCTGATGGGAAAACCAGAATCAGGACCCATCTCTTGCCGGATGTAATTCGGGTGTCAGGAGAGATGGGGCTGTACAGTCCCACAGGTGAAGATTCGAATTCGGATGCTGAACTGCTGAAGCTGGTCTCGCTCGTTCAGGAAAGCTGGTCTCTGGCCGATGACGAGGGAGTGCAGCTGCCTGCTGGACTTGACCCCGAACGAACCGCGTTCATTCTGTTTCACGCGGGCATTGGGCGCGACATCGAGCTCGTTGGAACGACGCTGGACAAGACCCCTCAGGACTTGCCCTCGCTCTTTCTGAGCGAAGCCGCTCTGGATCGCCTCGGTGCTGGATCGATGACAGTGGGCGGTATCGAAATCCGCAACACGCTCATTATTCCAAGAACCGAGTCCAGATTGGGGTTCAATTTCCTGACTGAGCAACCGTTTCTCATTGAACTCTCTACGAACGGTTTGCTGGCAGCGAGCTTGCTGAACTACCTGGGTGTTCCAGATCTATTCAATACGGGCACAGGTGAGAGCGCAATCGGACCATTTGGTGTGATGGATGCGCTCGGAATATTCGCCTTCAGCGGGCTGTTTCCCCCAGAGCCATCCGCATGGACCAAAAGATTTCTGGGATGGGCGGATGTGATTGAAGATCCTGCACCCGAATCGATCGTTCGGCTACGCGCTTCCGGCGATCCGGACCTAAACGAGACAGCCCTGTTATCGATATCCGATGCGGAGTACTTTCTCATCGAAAATCGTCACCGCGATCCTGAAGGCGACGGCGTCCATTTAAGAGTCTGGGATGCTCAGGGAGAACGCGATGTCGTATTCGAAAATGCAGATCCGGAATTCAACACGCAGACAGTGGCGGCCTTCCCCGGCGGCGTTGTGGTGGATGTGGACAATTATGATTTTGCACTTCCCGGCGGAATTGACGAGAACGACAATCCGTTGCTCGGCGGGATACTCATCTGGCATATCGATGAAAATCGCCTGCGCGAGGGCTTCGAAAACAACTCGGTAAATGCAGATCCTCTCGCACGGTCCATCGATTTGGAAGAGGCAGATGGAGCTCAGGACATCGGATTCTCCTCGAATGCCAGTATTTTCGGGCCTCGTTTCGACCTTGGTACACCGTTCGACTTCTGGTACGAGGGCAATCCCGTGACCGTCAGAACGAACACGGGCCAAGAGATTCGGCTCTACGAAAATCGATTCGCCTCCGATACATTTCCATCAAGTGATGCAAACGGTGGCGTCCCCTCGGTGGTCAATTTGATCAACTTTTCGGGACCCGGTGTCGAGATGTCATTCACTGTCGGACTGATTGAAAGCCAGGCGGTGCCACTCGTCGAACAGCGGAATGCTCTTCTGGGAGAGTCGGCGTTTGAACCGGGGGGTCTGCTTGCGAAGGGGACTCCCGAAAACCTGATATGGTCTTTCGGTTCTACTGCAGGTGGTGAAGGGTATTTATGGTCCAGCACAAGTGCCGCGGATGGCGAAGCAAGCGGGCCCTGGGCATATTCACGACCGGCCATCGGCCCATTCGGCGCCGTGGTAGTACAGACAGAGCAGTTCTCCCTGAACTCTAGGATTCCGGGAATTAGCGGATCGATCCCGCTTTCGCCGCCATTTTCCCAATCTCTTACCAATTTTAGCCCCAAAGTAATTTCCTTTCAGACCGGAGGGCGGACCACTTTTCGTGTGGGTGCCATGGCTGGGACGCAGCCGGTCATTGCCGAGGTAACGGTGGAGGCAAACGGTATTTCCGACGGGAGTGTGAATGCGGCCCCAGGTCGCGTCCTGGACATCCTTCTTTTCGACCGCAATTCTTCACGGCAGCTAATCGTGACCGAAAACGGTGTCTTCGATGAGCAGGGGATCGTGCTGGTGTCGACTTCGATTGAAGACATCGCGCCGTTTTCCCGGGTTGATGGATCCGTTCGCGGTGACGGATGGATGCTGGGCTGGGCGTCTGCGTCCAGAGACGTGATCCACACGCTGACCTCGGAGGGAGTCGCCTCCAGCATCGTTCCTTCCAATACCCTGTCCTCCCGTTCGTGCCGGGTCACGGATCCGGTGTTTTTCGATGTTGACACCGACGGGGACACTGACATCTTGTTTGGTTGTGGTGCATGGCTTTATGCGGTGCATTCAACGGGAGCGCTGGTGTCTTCATTTCCGTTGGCTTTGAGCGCGGACGCGATCTCGGACCCGATTGCAGCGGTCGACCTATCGGGGAATGTCATGATATTTGTCTCGACAGCGAACGGATATCTGGATGGAATAGGAGTATCGACGACCGCGACCCGACTGGCGGGATTTCCCCTGCCGATCGGAAAAATATCCGCCGTAGCCCCTCACGTTTCCACGGAATCGATTGTGACCATATCTGGATCAGGGGAAATACGATCCTGGGAATATCGAAGTCAGTCGGCCAGGAATGCGGTCAATTTCGACGTCCTGGCGCATCCCAGATTCGAGGGCGGCACCAATCCAGATGACGCGAGTCGTCTGTTGATAGGTAATGAGACCTACAATTGGCCGAACCCGATCGCAGATGGGGTAACCCACATTCGATTTTCCGTTCTCGAGGTGTCAGACGTTCGGGTCACCATCGTTGACATGTTCGGGGCGATGATCGATGAGTTTGAAATACAGGGAGTACGGGCAAATATCCCCTCTGAAGTGGAATGGCGGACCTCTGCGGGCAGCGGAATTTATCTGGTGCGTGTCAGGGCAACATCAGCCAGCGGAAGAAAAGACTCCCGTTTGTTTAAGATGGCCATTATCCGATGAGAAGCGCCTTCAGAAATATCCTCTCGATGATACTGGTCTCTGTCGTGGCTGCGAGTACGGCGACGGTGGCAATGGCTCAGGAGCCCATTTCCTACTACGATTACGTACGCAGCGAGTTGGATTGGTATACAATCGAAACCGACCACTTTCTGGTTCACTATCACTCGGACGAGACGGGTGCAGGAAGCAGAACGGCGCGGGTCGTTGCCCGCATCGCGGAGGACGTTTACGAGCCCCTGACCTCGTTGTACGATTACCGTCCAGACACCAAGGTATCGTTCATTCTGAAGGACTATGAGGACTATTCTAATGGAGCAGCCTATTTCTTCGACAATGTGATCGAAATATGGGCACCGGCTCTGAGTACGAACTTCAGGGGCGATCACGATTGGCTTCGAAACGTGATTTCGCACGAATTCACGCACATGATCCAGGTCCAGAAGACCATGAAGGCGAGCAGGCGCCTGCCTTTCTTCTATCTCCAATATCTGGACTATGAAACCGTGCGTCGCCCGGATGTCCTGTACGGATTTCCCAATGTCATCGCATCCTACCCGGTGCCGATTCTGAACAATCCAGCGTGGCTGGCCGAGGGAACGGCACAGTTCCAACGGGAGTGGATGGACTACGACCGGTGGGACTCTCACCGGGATATGATGCTCCGGACCCAGGTTCTGGCCGGAACGGAATTAAGCCTGAATGACATGGGAGGGTTTTACTCCCATACGAGCTTGATGCGCGAATCCGTGTACAACCACGGATTCGCCTTCACTCAGTACCTGGTACATCGATTTGGCGAGGAGTCCCTCAAGACATTGAGCGCTGAACTCGGTAACTGGAGCAACTGGAATTTTCAGCAGGCCGCCAGGGATGCGTTTGGCGTCCGAGGCGAGACCATCTACACGGACTGGATGGCCGAACTCCGTGCATACTACGCCTCGCATGCACCGAGCGGGACGTCCTCACCAGAAATCCTGGAGTCCGAGGGCTTCCATAATTATTATCCTCGAATTTCGCCGGATCGGAGTCAGGTCGCGTTTCTGTCCAACCGTGGACAGGATTTCGGCAGGACGAGTGTCTGGGTGAAGGATCTCAGCCCAGAATCCACGGCGCGCCTCGTTCTTGACGAATCGATTCTCGGGTACGCGCCCAGCTACACCTGTGCCTTCGGACACCGAATCGTGTCGACGGCGAGTGGTCCAATCGCGTGGACAGCTGATGGAGCTGGTCTGATTTATTCGAAAACCCACGATACCGACAAGGGACACCTTTATCTGGACCTGTACAGATTCAATATGGAGACCGAAAAATCTACTAGATTGACCTGGAACCAGCGCGCCGATTCTCCCTCGGTAAGCCCGGATGGAAAATGGATCGTGTTCATTCAAAAGGGCGACGGCACGACCAATCTGCGCTTGCTTTCCTACCAGGACGACCCCGCTGAAGGGGCTGAAATACTTTCTTTGACGACGTTTGATGACGGCACCCAGGTTACCGATCCGGTCTGGAGCCCCGATGGGGAGTGGATCTACTTTGGACTCAGCCGTACTCACGGGCGTGATATATACCGTGTCAGGAGAAACGGAGAAGAACTGGAAGCGGTTCTGGATTCGGTGGCAGACGAGAGGTCACCCACGTTCGGCCCCGAGGGTCACATGATCTTCGCTTCCGACAGGACGGGCATCTTCAATCTATACCGCCTGAAGCCAGGTGGTAGCGCTGCGGCGATTACCGATGAAGCGGGTGGCGCGTTTATGCCGTTTGTCTCCAGTTCAGGGCAACTCACATACAGCCGTTTCGAAGCCTCAGGATATAAGATTGCATATGAGAATTCGGTACCAGATACAGCGCTACCAGCCGATTATCGGGCACCCGATTTCCTGATCAAGTCCCAGAGGGTTCAGCACTTGACCAGAGAGCAATCTGAGCTCAATGAGCGCGATGACTCGGACCTGAGATCGTTTTCCGCGGAAGAATCACAAAGTTCTGCGACCAGATACGATCCGGTATTCACCTCCTTCAGTTTCCTGCCCGTCCTTCGCCTCGACCAGTATGTTTCGAGAAAACGAAGACTGACCGATGTCCGATTGAAAGATCGAACCCGGGGTGAGACCCTCTGGAGGAATACCAAAGTCGGCGTCTACGCGGCTACCCGGGAGGTGCTTGGCGGACTGAGTTTCTTCGGTGGGCTTCTGATTGGCCCAGGATCTGGAGATGCTTCATCAATTGGTGATTTTTTCGCCCCATCGAATCTGCTTGACCTCGAAAGGGACGCTTTCTTGCAGGTCGACTACGCACGAAGCCTTCCGTTTTTCCACAAACGGTGGGCACCGCAGCTCTCCATCCAGTTGTTCAACATCAGCCGGAACGTCGAAAATGGCCTCTCTATTGAGGAATTTCCATGTACCGCCTGTTTTCCTGAAACGACGCTGGCAGACCTGTCCTACAATCTGTGGCAAGTGGATCTGCTGGCAAAAAGCAAGATCAGTCGAGTCCTCCTCTCGGAAGTGGGATACCGCTACAGCCCGTACCGTGTAAAGACCAAGAGCTTTTTTTCGAAGGAACTCCGTCAATTCGTGCCCTCGAGTTCGTCCCGTTATTTCATAGGGAGAGCCTATCACGCAAAGCTGATTTTTGAATCGTTCGCGCCGCACCGGGACATGAACGTAGTTCCGCACGGAATCCGTGCCGAGCTGAGTTTCGAACGTGAAAACGGACGATTATTGAAAAGTTTTGATATCCAGGATGGTCTTCTTCAGCCGGTATACGACCGCTCCACCATCAATCGACTCAGCTTCGCCGCTCGCGGGGGACTCAAACTCCCAGGATGGCCGGGTGAAGGCGCCCACGGAATTGGATTCCGAACCCGCTACAGCACGATTTTGGGAGAGGTTCAGGACGATTTCTACAACGAGTATCTGGGCGGCCTGACGGGAGCCCGCGGATATCCATTCTATGCGCTGGGGGGTAACGAAACACTCTGGTTCCAGGCATCCTATCTGTTTCCTGTTTTCCCTCGGATCGGCAAACAGCTGCTCTTCACCTATGTCGACAAGATTTATCTGCGAGTGTTTGCGGATGCCGCTCTGGCATGGTCTGGCGACTGGCCGGGTATTGGAGAATCAAAAAAAGATGTTGGGGCGGAAATCAGAATTGGACTTGGCTCGTACTACCTCTTGCCTACCGCTTTCTTTATCAGCTCGACGTATGGTCTGAACTCGTTTGAATTCCAATTGGATGAGGGATTTGTCACTCCTGACGGCCAGCAATTCGTGCGATACGGAGAAGCATGGCAGTGGCACGTGGGCATCCTCTTCGGATTTGATCAATTCTAAGGAGTAACTGGAATGGAATCATCGCTTATTTACGGAATGGGCTTCATAATGATTGCCATAGGGGCAGGCTTCTTGTGGATCCTCCTCAAGGGCAGCGAGGCGAAGCGGCCCAGAGACGCGATGGAGTGGTTCGGGGCCATTCTATCGTCAATGCTGATTATTTCAGCGGTGGCTCTGATGCTCCTTGCACGCGGGACCGAAAAAGCTATCGCCGAATCCGGGCAACGCGTGGCCACCGAAGATGTATTTCAGGACGCCATCATCGAGGTCGAAGCCGGAAACTTTTCATTTTCGGGTGTAGATGACGGTGTGTCCACCACTCTTGAAGACTTCGAGGGGCAGGTTGTGATCATCAATTTTTGGGCCACCTGGTGCGGGCCGTGTCTCGCAGAGATTCCAGACCTGAACCGGCTTCAACGGGAGCTGAAAGACGATGGCCTCGTCATCCTGTCCATCTCAGATGAAGAACCACTCCTTTTGCAGGCCTTTGAACGTCAGCTTCCACTCGACACTTATAGCATGTACGTGCCGTTAGGAACGGAGCTTCCACTTCCATTTACAGGAGCGTTCATTATTCGCCCGGCATCCTTCATTGTAGATCGCGATGGGGTGGTCAGGCGGTATCTGCTGGGTGCTCGCTCGTACGATTTTTTCAAAAAAGCCATCCAACCCCTTCTGTGATGATGCGAGCTCTATTCTGTCTGGTAGCACTGTTGCTGATCCTTAGCCCGAAAGACTCAGAAGCCTCGACCGACACGCTGACCGTTTTCATGAATCGCGCTGCGCTTCGCGCAGCGCTGATCTACGGGCCGGCGCCAAGTCAGTCGGAAGCTAAGTGGTGGCCTACCGAGGGAGAGAGGAGCATTCCACTGGCATTCGGCATGTCTGCGATCCTCCCGGGGGCCGGCCAATTCTATAACCGGCAGAAGCTGAAGGCCCTCTTGGCCGTCTCACTTGAGGCTGCAGCGATCACGGGGTATTTCGCCCTGCGCTCTCGCGGTCTTTCCGTCGAAGACGACTTTCAGGACGAGGCGCACGCCGCCTGGAGTCCGACCAAGTATGCGAGCTGGTTGAACGACTACTCTGAATACCTGGGCTCAGAGTTTGGAGCCGTCATTTCCGCCCCTTCGGTAACCATTATTTCCGGCGTGGATTTTCAAAATCCTTCGACGTGGTCCGAGTCAGATCAGGTGCTGGTCAGGGCAATGTTCGAGGAGATAAACGCTGTTGAGAGACAGGTTTTCCATCCTGAGACCGGTGCTGTATTCTCCCATCAACTTCCCAGTTTTGCGGATCAGCAGTACTATGAGTTGATAGGAAAATACTTTCAATTTGCTCCGGGCTGGGAAGATTATGCAGCGTGGAAGAATGCCGAGGGCGTGTATCAGGTGTCCATCGACCCCGAGCATACGGGCGTGGATGGCTCCAAACCCAACGTGTCGGATTCATTTTTCGACTATGCGAGCGATCACGCCCGTTCTCAGGACCTGCTTCGAAGGGCCAGTCAGATCTCATTGCTCGTTCTTCTGAATCACGTGATTGCTGGAGTCGACGCGGCCGTGAGTGCCAAGCTTCACAACGACCGCCTGAAGACCAGGATGGGTCTAGCCTACAATGGAGCAGGTCAGGTGGTGCCAGTGGTGCAGGTCTCGTTCCGGTTTTAGAACCGGGCGGGGGAATACTTGATTTGTCGTCTCCTTAGAGCGTTCTTTGCTGGGCTCTCAGCCCCGTCACTTCATTTCTTTTCGTCAAACCGAAGACCGCATGCCCTGGTACAAGAAACTTCACTGGCAAATAATCATCGGGCTCGTACTCGGTCTGCTGTACGGCGTCCTCGCGGCAGCCCAGGGTTGGGGTCAATTTACGAGCGACTGGATTGCGCCATTCGGGCAGATCTTTTTCCGATTACTGCTCCTGATAGCCGTTCCGCTGGTTCTGGCTTCTCTGATCACGGGTGTTGCCTCGCTTTCCGATCTTAAAAAGCTGTCTCGAATAGGTGGGAAGACCATCGCGATCTACATCGGAACGACGGTCATTGCGCTGATAATCGGACTCGTTCTGGTGAATGTTTTGAATCCGGGTGGCAGCGTACCCGAAGAGATGCGTGAAAAGTTACAGATGACGTTCGCAGATCAGGCCGAAGCGGGTCTAGAAAATGCCGCTGCTTCTGCTGAGAGAGGGCCGCTGCAGCCCATCGTGGACATGATTCCAAATAACTTCTTTGAAGCTGCTCGATCGAACAGAAACATGCTTCAGGTCGTGTTCTTTGCGATTTTCGCCGGCATTGGCCTGCTCATGATTCCGAAGGACAAGGCAAAGCCTCTCCTGGAGTTTTTTGACAGTCTGAACGATCTCATAATCAAACTGGTGGAGATCATCATGATCTTCGCACCAATCGGCGTTTTTGGACTGCTTGCAGACACCATTACCAGTATCGCCGGCGACGATCTCGGTCAGATTCTGGAGCTGCTGGGGGCTCTGGGCTTCTACGCTATTGTTGTCATACTGGGTCTCGCGATCCACATGACACTGACCTACGGAAGCATGATGAAGTTCTTGACTCCAAGAAAAATATCAGACTTCTGGAAGGCTCTAGGGCCCGCGCAGCTGGTCGCTTTCTCGACCTCATCGAGCGGTGCAACGCTGCCCATTACCATGGAGCGTTGCGAGAACAATCTGGGCGTCTCCGAAGAAGTGTCATCGTTTGTTCTTCCGCTGGGAGCTACGATCAACATGGACGGCACGGCCTTGTATCAGGCGGTGGCCGCCGTCTTCATCGCCCAGACCATTGGAATGGAGCTGGATCTGACCGCTCAAATCACAATAGTGTTTACTGCTGTGCTGGCATCCATCGGTACGGCTGCCGTACCTGGGGCGGGAATCATCATGCTGGTGATCATTCTTGAGGCCGTTGGAGTGCCGATAGCTGGAATTGCCCTGATTCTGGGAGTGGACCGAATTCTGGATATGTGCAGAACGGTCACCAATGTTACTGGTGACGCAACGGTTGCGACTGTAGTTGCTGCGAGTGAGGGTCAACTCCGCGATATACCTGCCTGAAAAATGATAAAATCAGTCTCGATTTGATTCTGAGACGCCTCCAGGCGATTCAAAATTGAGACAATGCAAGGTATGAGCCACCCAAATCGGTCATTTTGGACCGTTTGGGTGGCTCAGTCGTTTTTTGGCATCATCTTGGATAAGGGACAGGCAGTTCCTTGATTATTTCTGCCCTCGCTCCCTCGAGCCCTTGATCCTCCTCAGGAAACTGTGAGATAGATGCCCCTCATCCATCTCGCAGGCCCTCCTCTTTGAAAGTTTGCGTCCCTCACGCAGCCTTTCGAATCTCCTCAATCTCGAGAAGCGGCATCAGCTGTTTTGACGTTGGAGTCGAAGCGAATTCTGAGCACAAAAAAACCCGCCTGCGTGAAGCAAGCGGGTCTGCGCGCTTGGGAGGATTCGAACCCCCGGCCTTTGGAACCGGAATCCAACGCTCTATCCGACTGAGCTACAAGCGCGTGAAGGCACGAATATAGCACTGAACGCCTGAGGTGTTCCGCCTGGACACGTCGGTTGACACAAAGTTTGTGTTAATGATTGCCTACCCACGGTAGTCACACCCCGAACCACAAGGAGCGATCCCTGACGTTGGTTCATGTGCCCAGATAAATGGTATGACTGATACCGCACTTATTAAACAGTTTAAAGCGGACCCCGGTCTCGGGTATTCCTCTTTGCTGGACAAATACACACCGATCATCCTTCGCATGATCAGACGGTTTCTATCGGACCCGGATGAGGTGATGGAAACCTACACTTCCATCTACGAACGGCTGCAACACGAAGACTTCAAAGCTCTGAGGCGCTTCCGCATCAACAGCGAACTGACTCCCTGGCTTTCAGTCGTCGTCGCAAATGCATGCCGTGACAGATTCGGAAAAAATCGGATGGTATCCGTCCCCAATTCGGTCATTGATAAGCTCAACAAATGCGAGAAACTGGTCTTCAAATATTATTATCAGGACCATATTCCGCAGTCTGAAATTCCAGATTTGATTTCTGGCAACAACGGAACGGACTGTTCTGGCACAGATGTCCGAGCTGCAATCGGGCGAATCGACGAACTCCTTTCGGTCAACAAGCGCTGGCACCTTCTCGCCGCTCTCCGAGCAAATCGACCCATGATTTCGCTCGACGACCTCAACGAGATGGGACTCTCACCTCCCGGGACCATGCGGTCCCCCGATCAGGTTGACCTCTCTGAATCTGATCGCGTCTCAGTGCTGAATTCGGCCATCCAGGACCTGGATCCAGAAGATCAGTTGCTGATTCTCCTCAGGTTCGAACACGGAATGCGGGCGCAGCAGATTGCAAAGATCATGCAGTTCGAAAACCACAAGTACGTTTACACGAGGTTGCGAACGATAATCAACCGGTTGCGTCGCGACCTACTGGAACTCGCCTGAGGGACAAGAAGGTCCTTCGCGCGTACCAGCGCTTCGTAATTCCGGCCTAGTAATTCAGATATTCTTTGCACGTGCTCCCCTCGACATCATCATTTCTGGCCGACGGGCGCCTGGAACGTACTCGTCTCTCACCCCTCGTCTCAGCATTCATTGGGCTGATTGCGGCATTTTTTCTGTTTCAAGGAATCAGTACGATCGTTCTGCTCGCACTGCTGCTAAACACAGGACTGAGTCTGCAGGATATTCTCAACGACCTGGCTAGTGTTCTTAGCGCCAATCCCGGAACGGTCCTGATTTCCAACACCGTGGGGCAGGTGTTCGGTTTACTTCTACCTGCCCTCTGGTTTGCCCGGCTCCATTCGTCTACCTGGAAGTCGTTCCTGCGTTTACGCATGGCCAATCCACGATTCCTCTTCTTATCTATTCTGGCCCTCATTGCGCTTATTCCTATCGTTCAGTGGACGGGCTCCGTAAGCGATTCGCTGCCGTGGCCCGACTGGATTCGGGAACTCGAGCAGGCTCAGATGGACTTGATCGAAGGCGTACTGACGCATGACTTCAGTCTGGTATTTTCGATCTCCATGCTCGCTCTGACCCCGGCCATTTGCGAAGAAGTGTTGTTCCGAGGATTCGTGCAGCGACAGGCCGAACGAGCGCTCGGCGCGTGGCGGGGGATAGCGTTTTCTGGAATCATTTTCGGACTGTATCACCTGAGACTTACGCAGGCGATTCCACTCTCGATTCTAGGCGTGTTTATGGCTTACGTCACCTGGCGTTCAAGGAGCCTTCTTCCAGCCATGCTGATCCATCTCGCAAACAATTCGTTCGCCGCGGTGATGGGAAAGATGGCCAGTTCTGAATCTTCCAATGTGGACCTGGAATCATTTACCTTTCCGCTTACGATAGTCATTCCTGCGGCCATGATACTTGCGGGTACGCTCTGGTTTATGCATAATGGCGAGGCCGAAAACCGGACCGACGATGGGGGCGATCCGACTGTCGCCAGTTTACCTTCGGATCAAAACGAACTCAGGGAGGCAACACCATGACCGCAAAAGAATTTGATGGCTGGATAACCGTGTTTCAAACGGGAACGGATTACGAAGCCGATCTGGTTCGGGACCGCCTCGATGATTCTGGAATTCCGGCCGTCATCATGCGCAAGAAGGACCGATCATTCAGTCTCACGCTGGGATCGATGTCTGCGATTTATGTTCTGGTTCCAAAGGAATCTGAAGGGGCGGCCCAGTCTCTTCTTTCCTCTGCTCAGATTTCGGATGCAGACCTCACCGAAATAGCCATTGCTGCGGATCCGGAGAGGGCCGCACCGCCCCCTGAAGAGCGAGAAGAAACATGAATCAGGGGTTGGTCCGCATACTGACTGCGCTGGTTGGAATTCCGCTCATAGTCTACACGGTCTACGTCGGCGACTGGGTGTTTTTCGCGTTCATTGCGCTGATTTCCCTCGTCGCCCAAATGGAGTTTGTCTACATGCTCCGCAGAATGGGGTGGCAGGTAAGCCTCACTTGGTCCTGGCTGCTCTCCCTCAGCTGGCTCTGCAAGTATTTTGTGGAGTGGTGGCAGACGCCGCTTCTGATTGTGGTGATGCTGTTTGCCGCCTCGACCATCTACACTGGAGTTCGGCGATCGATAGAACGGTTTGCAGGCACGCTGGCGAGCATGGTGTATCCGGTGATCATGATGTCTTTCATGATCGATATTCACTGGCAAGCCAGTCAGGCTAACGGCCTGGATGCGGCTTTCTTAATTGTGCTGATGCTGCTCTGCCTCATATGGGCGACCGATACAGGCGCGTATTATGCGGGTCGAACTCTAGGTAAGCACAAGCTCGCGCCCTCCATTTCGCCCAACAAGACCTGGGAAGGGACGATAGGGGGAGTGGTTCTGGCAATTGCCACCGCGACCCTGTTCAAGACGCAGTGGATCCCCGAATTATCTTGGGTCGACGTGGTTGTGTTTGCGTTCCTGGCGGGTGTCTGGGGTCAGATTGGAGATCTTCTGGAGAGTGCTTTCAAGAGGGCCGCAGGTGTGAAAGATTCCGCTGCCATCCTTCCGGGTCACGGAGGAATTCTGGATCGCTTTGATTCCATCATCTTTACAGCACCCGTGTACTACCTGTACCTTTCAGAGCTGACCTCGCTGCTAGCTCGCTGATTTTTACAGGAACGTGGCGGGGTAGAATTCGGTATAGTCCTCCGCACTCCGGACTTTTCAATACAGTTTTTCAGATTTATTAACACCGGCACAGAATCTCACAATGGCCCTGTTTACGCCAGGTAAAAAAGTTCGAAACAAGAAATTCGATTATCTGCCCAGATTCTACGATCCTAAAAAAGATGAGCGGCTGAAGCAACGGATGAGAATAAAGGTTTCGACCAAACACCGTCGAAGTCCACTGACGCTCATTATATTCCTTGGTCTGGTTGCCTTGGTAGCCTACATGTATTTAACGCTTGGATAACAATATTGTGAGCGGAAGGGAAGTGCAGGCTGACGCCCCAAGCATTGAAAAAGAAGAGATCCAGGAGGCCGGTGGCATCATCCGAGTGATGCCCCTCTCTCTGGCCAACAAGATCGCTGCCGGCGAAGTCGTCCGGCGGCCAGCCTCAGCTGTCAAGGAACTGGTGGAGAATTCGTTGGATGCCGGAGCAAGCGAAATCCAAGTGATTCTGCAGGAGGCGGGCAGCTCTCTCATTCAGGTGGTCGACAATGGCTGTGGAATGCGAGAGGAGGACGCCATTCTGTGCTTCCAGCGTCACGCCACGAGTAAGATCCGGTCGGTCGAGGATCTGGAAACCATTCACACACTTGGATTTCGCGGAGAGGCCCTGGCGTCCCTGGCATCTGTCTCTCAGATTGAGCTCAAGACCGGACTTAACGATTCTGACCCAGCTTTTCGGGTTAAAATCGATGGTGGGGAGCTGATCGAGTCCGGACCGGTGGCGCCCACACGCGGTACTTCAGTGGCCGTTCGAAATCTATTCTTCAATGTGCCGGCGCGAAGAAATTTTCTCAAAAGGCCGCAGACGGAGCTCAAGCACGTCCTGGACGTGGTCCAGGTCCTGGCTCTGTCAAATCCAGCGGTGTCGTTTCAACTACTGCACGCTGGAAATGAACTGATCAATGTGCGTGGGGAAGGAAGCGGTCAGTTTCACACAGATCTATCGAATCGTGTTAAGTCTCTGATTCCTGTCGCCCGTGAGGATGAACTAATTCCTCTCGATGAGTCAACCAGTTATCTGTCGGTCCGAGGTGTTCTGGGCCCACCTCAAGGTGCCCGCCGCACCCGCGGAAATCAGTTTCTGTTTGTAAACGGGCGCTACGTCAAACACCGTTATGTAGAACATGCGGTGCTTTCGGCCTATGAGTACCTGCTTCCGGCGGGGTCGTATCCCTTCTTTGCCCTGTTTCTGGATATCGATCCACGACACGTGGATGTAAACGTCCATCCGACGAAGGCAGAGGTGAAATTCGACGATGAGAGGGGCGTTTACGGGATGCTTCGAGCGGTTGTTGGACGATCCCTGGGGATGAGCCTGCAAACGCCAGACATGACCCGGGCGAGCCCGGTCAAAGGTCTGTCACTGAATCTTGACCCGTTGGAGCGGGCAACTCCCGTGAGTCGGGCGGCTTCGGAGCGGGAGTCCGATGACCCCGCTCCGAAGCCGCGGAACTGGGTATCAGAGGCCAGCCAGGCCCTATATCGCGGAACCCAAATGGCGACTGCGGTCCCGGCTGCTTCGACAGATGACGCGGCTGCGAGTAAGTCGGGCGGCGTTGGAGAAGAGGGGCTCCTGTGGCAGTTACATGACACCTACATCCTCACTCAAATCCTTTCCGGTCTCGTAATCATCGACCAGCAGATGGCGCACGAGCGCATTCTTTATGAACAGGCAGTTTCGTGTCTGGAAAGCGGATTTGGATTGTCTCAACAATTACTTTTTCCGCGGACGATCGAATTTTCTGCGTCGGATTATGCACTCTTGGAAGAGTTGATGCCTGACCTGAAGAAACTCGGGTTCGACGTCGCCGCATTCGGTCGCAATAGCGTGATCGTTCGGGGTGTGCCGGCCGATATCTCCACGGGCGACGAACGAAGCGTACTCGACGAAATAGTTGATCAGTACCGACTTTTTGAACGTGTCGAGCGTCTGTCGGGACGGGAAAATCTTGCAAGGAGTGTTGCTCGCAGGGGTGCAGTTCGTGCCGGGATGAAACTCAGCCCCGGCGAGATGCGCTCCCTGATCGACCAACTGTTTCACTGCGCATCGCCTTATGTGAGCCCGGATGGAAGGCCAACAATCATTACTCTGTCGGGCGAAGAGCTCAGAGAGCGTTTTGACGGCAAATAGCCCCGTTCAGTCTGCGCGGGCAGGATCGGTTCAGAGCATGAATTCCAGCCTGAAAGAACATTTTTCGAGTCTGCAACTGATTCCGACCGCTTCCAGGATACTCGTAGGGGTCAGTGGGGGTGTGGATTCCATTCTGCTCGCCGTTCTGCTTCAGGAGGCGGGATACCAGGTTCGGATTGCTCACGTCAATTATGGTCTACGCGGGTCAGCTTCAGACTCGGACGAAAACCTGGTACGGATGTTGGCCTCTCGGCTGAATCTTGGGTTCCACGTACTGAACGTTTCTGAATCCACGCGGCCCGACACATCGCTGCAGGCCTGGGCGCGGGTCGTCCGGTATGAGTGGTTTGAATCGCTTTGCGCACTAAATGACATTCAGTTTGTAGCCGTAGCGCACCACGCAGATGATCAGTTGGAAACCATGCTGCTCAATCTTGCACGAGGGACGAGCGTTGCTGGTCTGGCCGCAATGCCTGATAGCAGACCGCTGTCCAGGTACTCAGAGGTCAGCCTGGTACGGCCGCTGCTTTCTTTCACCCGGGCCGAGATTGAAGCTGAGGCGGGGCGGCGGACTCTAGCCTGGCGGGAAGATGAATCGAATTCATCTCCGATATTCGAGAGGAGTGCCCTTAGAACGGAGCTCCGCGAGATGTCATCTTCTGAGTATGCATCCTTTCGGGAGGCCGGAATGGCACTCTCGGACAAAATTGGGGCGTTTCGGAGGTTGCTTCGGTCCAGCATCGAAGAGAGGGGTACTGTTCTGAGCCTGGCTGAGCTAAACACCCTGCCGGGCTGGATTGCGACTTGGCTCGTGATGGAAATGATCGAGCATCTCGACCCTTTCGCCCCCCGAAGGTCGACCATTGCGAGGTCTGTCCTCGATCTGGTCGGTTCTCAGGTTGGAAAACGGGTGGAGCTGGAATCGGTCCGGGCCTGGAGAGAACGCGATCACATCGTGATGGAGCGCATCTTGTTACAGCCGGACCAAACACCCTCTGCCGTCCATCGACGCGGAAACACGATCAGGGAGAGTGGAAGGCTTGTCTGCAAAGAGATGATGGTTTCAACCGATGGATACTTGGCCACTGATCAGAAAATCGCATATCTGGACAGTGATATGCTTCAGGACCATCTCAGCCTGAGGTGCTGGACTGCGGGAGATCGGTTTTACCCGCTAGGCATGGATGGGAGTAAGAAACTCAAGTCGTTCCTGACGGACGAAGGGGTAGCGGCCTCAGAGAAAAAAAACGTGCTGGTTCTCCTCTCTGGAGGGCGTATTGCATGGGTCGTTGGGCACAGAATTGACGACCGATTTAAGGTTACCCCCTCTACAAAACGAGTCCTTCGGTGTGAGTGGATTGAAAAGAGAGAGGAAACAGTCAATTCTACGAGACGAGTACTTTCGTGACCTGAATCGGGAATGATAAGAGAGTGGAATCACGTACTTTAGCACCGGTCGATCCCACCAGAGCCCAGCGGCAGCTTTTATCTACTGGGTGTCGAATTTTGAAACGCTCAATTTGAAGGAAATGGAAGCCACATTTCTCGTCCACGACGAACAGACGGTCATCATTCGCGGTGAACGATTTCGCAAATACCTGACGGCCGAAACCCTTCGCTCCAGAATTGAGGAAATGGGGGCGGAACTGACCCAAGAATACGGAGACAAAAAACCCATTCTAATCGGTGTATTGAACGGGGCCTTCGTGTTTTTAGCCGATTTGATGAGGGCGATGAAGATCGATTGCGAGATGGATTTCCTAAAGCTCTCATCCTACGGCGAAGAAAAGATATCGTCGGGAGAGGTAAAGGAGCTCAAGAGTATTGACGCGGATATTGAAGGGCGCCATGTCATTGTGGTAGAAGATATCGTGGACACAGGCCTTTCGATGCAGTACCTGCTCGACAGGCTGTCGCAGGAAAACCCGGCGTCTCTCAAGACCGCGACCCTGCTACATAAATATGAGGCCACCAAAGTGGAGGTGCGTCTCGACTTCGTAGGATTCAGAATCCGGAATCTGTTCGTCGTTGGTTACGGTCTAGATTATGGCCAAATCGGACGCAATCTCGCCGACATCTACGTTCTGGAAGAGCAGATGGGAATGGACACGGCTCCAGAGCCAGGCAACTCAAAGGAAGGATAATCGGGATGGCCAGCGACCCGCTCTACTATGGAGATTATCTCCAACTGGGAAAGATTCTGGATGCTCAACATCTCGAATCCTCAAAAAAGGGAACTGCTGCGCACGATGAGATGCTGTTTATCATTGTGCATCAGACGTATGAGCTCTGGTTCAAGCAGATACTCTGGGAGGTCGACGGGGCGATCAGAATCCTGAATAAGGACGCAGTGGAGGAAAAGGCGCTGGGCAAAGCAGTCGCACACCTTGAACGCGTGGTTTCCATTCAGCGAGTTTTGATGCAGCAGATCGATGTGTTGGAGACCATGACACCTCTGGATTTCCTGGATTTTCGGGATGATTTGTTTCCGGCCTCCGGATTTCAAAGTGCACAATGGCGGCTGATTGAAAATAAAATGGGAATGCGACCGCATGATCGGCACGCGTCCACTAAGACCGCTTACACCTCCCGCTTTTCCGACGAAGATAAAATGACTGTGGAGGCGTCTGAAAAGTCGGCCTCTATATTCTCGTTGATTGAATCGTGGCTGGCACGAACTCCATTCATCGAATTTGGCGATTTTGACTTCTGGGAAGCCTATCGCGGCGCGGTATCGCGCATGCTGGCCTCCGATAAGTCCTTGATCGAGGGCCATCCCACTCTCTCAGGAAGTGAAAAAGAGGGCCAGTTGGAGAACCTGCGACACACCGAAATCCATTTCGAGGCCCTGTTTGATGAAAAGCAGTATCAGAATCTGATTGAGACGGGAGAAAAAAGGCTTTCTCACCAGGCGTTGAAGGCCGCCTTATTGATTCATCTGTACCGGGATGAACCGATCCTGCACCTGCCGTTCAGATTGCTCCACGTACTGGGCGATGTCGACGAGAATTTTACAAACTGGCGCTACAGGCACTCCTTGATGGCCCGGCGGATGATTGGGACAAAAATCGGAACTGGAGGCTCATCGGGACATGAGTATCTGAGAAAAGCGGCTCAGCACAACAAAGTGTTTTCCGACCTTGTGAATCTGTCCACTTTCTTCATTCCACGATCTGAGCTGCCAACCTTACCAAAAGAGGTAGTTGAGCAACTCGGATTCCACTGGAATCTGGGCTGACCATTCTGCATGCCGAGATTTATCGTGTGCGGTTGATCGTGCGTAGCTCATCGCGCCTAGCTCATCGTGCCCAGTTCATCGCGCCTAGCTCAGCCACCAGCGTTTCGGCTCGCCCCCAGTCAATCTCAGCAATTCCCTGCTTACCCTCACAAAGTGTCTTCAACACGGAGTCCTGTCTTCTTCCGATTTCCTGGGCCTGTTTGTACGGCACCCTGTGGAACGAGACCAGCGAATATTTCGGAATAAATCGCTCCGGGAATCGTTTTTCCAATTCGAGGGCGAGGGAGCGTCTGAGCCTGAAAGCAGGGTCGGAGACCAGGTCCCGCATTTCTATGTAGTTGGTCAGCGCCATGTCTGCGATGGCGTTGGTATTCGCGATTCTCTCTTTTTCAAATTCGTGAAGCAGATCGGACCAGGATTGATGATTTCCTTCATCCAGCATCTCAGCCAGCACGGACACATCCTCAAACGCACAATTCATGCCCTGACCAAAGAAGGGAACGATGGCGTGGGCCGCATCGCCGAGAATCAGGGCGGTGTCGCCGTAAGTCCATTTGTCGCACCGGACCGTGCCCAGCCTTCCGGTCGGATTGGTCATAAAATCGGTGAGCAACGAAGGAATAAGAGGGACGGCATCTTGAAACTGCGAGTCAAAAAACGCACTGATTTGCGACTCTTCCTTGAGCTGATCGAAACCAGGCTCACCATCAAAAGGAAGAAACAGGGTACACGTAAAAGTCTTGTCCATGTTGGGCAGAGCGATCAGCATGTAAGTGCCGCGCGGCCAGATGTGTAAGGCCTCGGGTTCCAGGACGAATGAGCCATCGGCTGAAGCGGGCATGGAGAGCTCCTTGTAACCGTGCCTCAGCATTTCCTGTCGATATCCAATGTCGGAAAACGAGTGCAGGCTGCTCCGGACGGGCGAACCGGCTCCATCTGCGCCGAAAAGAAGATCGTAGCTGACTTCCCTCCCTGAAGCGGCCACAGAATTGAGGGACACGACCCTTTTGTCCGGGTCGGTCGATATGACCTCGCTGTTGAAATGAAGCTCAATATTGGGGTGAAGTCCAGCTTTCTCGAGGAGAATGCGGTTCAATCCAGGCCGGGAGACGGACCGAATGTACTCGCTCTCATCTCGACTGTAGGGTAGAAAACTGGTTGTACCGTCGCGAGCGTGAACCATGCGTCCGCGCATGGGAATGGTGCCTTTGAGAACTTGATCGGCCAGATCCACCTTCGTGAGTGCATGGATGCCGCGCTCGGACAGAGCCAGATTGATCGATTTTCCGGCGGGCGCCTTGAGATTCCGAAGATCACCACGCTTCTCGAAAACGGTGACCCGCATCCCTCGATTTGCGAGGACGAGGGCAAGCAGTGATGCCGCCAGCCCGCCACCCGAAATAACGGCGTGCTTATCTGGGGTAATCACGAGGATGTTTCCTCCGGGCGGAACGCTTCTTCGAGCTGCCGAGCGAATCGAAACGCATCGGTGAAGCTGTTGTAGAGCGGGACTGGCGCGAGCCGGAGAATGTCCGGCTCGCGCCAGTCACATATCGTCCCGACAGACTCCAGATAGTCAAACACTGTCCGTCCAGATATGGTGTTATTCTCGCCCGGCAAGACCCGGAGGGATAGTTGTGCTCCATGTCTGCTGGCCAGCCTGGGTGTAATTATTTCAACGCGGTCTGTCAATGTTTTCTCGATCAAATACCTGAGATAGTCGCTCAGTTTGATGCTTTTCTCTCTTAGAGCATCCATTCCAACACTCTCAAAGACGTCCAGGGAGGATTTGAGTGCCGCCAACGAGAGAACCGGAGGATTGCTCATCTGCCATCCTTCGGCGCCGGTGATTGGATTGAACTCATCGGGCATCGTGAAGCGTGAGGTCTTGTCGTGACCCCACCATCCCGCCAACCTGGGTACGTCCGGGTCGTTACCGTGGGATTCATGCACGAATATTCCAGCTGGACCGCCAGGACCGGCGTTCAGATACTTGTAGGAGCACCAGGCTGCAAAATCCACATCCCAATCATGCAGTGCGAGCGGCACGTTGCCGGCGGCGTGCGCCAGGTCAAACCCAACCATGACACGGGCGTCGTGCGCTGCCTGGGTAATTCGCCTCATGTCGAATAGCTGGCCCGAATAGTAGTTCACGCCACCGATGAGTAGGAGCGCAATTTCTTCGCCGTTCTCAGCTAGTTCCGACTCGATGGACGATTCATCCAGCACATCCAGATTCTCCTCCTCACCCAGGACAATCAGATTTTCGGCCGGGTCCAATCCGTGCCACGCGATCTGAGAACGTACGGCGTAGCGGTCTGACGGAAAGGCGTGGTGTTCGATCAAGATTTTCCGTTTCAGCCCGCCCGGCTTGTAAAAACTGGCCATCAACAGGTGCAGGTTCACGGTGAGGGAGTTCATGATGACCACTTCCTCAGGAAGGGCACCCACGAGGGATGCCATGCCGCTCGTCAGGCGTTCGTGGTAAGGCAGCCAGGGGTTTTTGGCCTTCAGATGACCATCAACGCCCAGTTCCTTCCAATCGTCGAGCACTTCGTTTACCGCATTCCTCGTGGAGCGAGGTTGCAGACCTAGAGAGTTACCAGTGAAATAGATAACGTCCTGCCCTGCACTCGTCACGGGGATATGAAACAGTTCTCGGAGCGCGCGCAGGGGGTCAGCAGCGTCCAGGCCCATGGCGCCTTCGGCCGTCGCATCGATATTCGAAAATGAAGCCATTACTCGGTGATTCCCAGCCATTCTCGGGCCGTATCTCTGAGCAGTTGTTGCCGCAACTCGGCCTGATCCGAGTAAACCTCATTGATGAGGGACCCTGGCTGGAGCTCACCCAGAGGAAACGGATAATCGGTGCCCAGCGCAATTCGTTCGGCGCCGAACAGATCAACCAGAAACCGTAAGGCGGCCGGGTCATGCACCAGTGAATCCAGATAAAAATGGCCACAATACTCTCGGGGAGATCTGTTATTATCTACGGCACACAGATCCGGTCTCACGTCAAATCCATGGTCGAATCGGCCAACCGTGAACGGAAATGAGCCTCCACCGTGCGCAAATGCCACCCGCAGGCCCGGTAGTCGCTCAAATATTCCGCCGAAAATGAATGACGCAATCGCTCGGGAGGTCTCGGCCGGCATTCCCACCAGCCACGGCAGCCAGTATTGCTGCATCTGGTCTGCGCCCATCATGTCCCATGGATGCACGAAGAGTGCCGCTCCCAACTGATCCATTCGCTCGAACAACGGAAAATATCTGGGATCCGAGAGGTTGATCCCGTTGACGTGTGTCCCAATCTGGATCCCTCGCAATCCCAGCTCCGAAACGCAGCGCTCCATCTCAAGAATAGCCCGGTCCGGATCCTGCATCGGTATCGTTCCGAGGCCCTCAAACCGTTGGGGAAAGTCCCGCACAATTCCCGCGATATGATCGTTCAATAACTTCGACAGGTCGAGGCCGTGTTCAGGCTTGGCCCAGTAGGAGAACATCGTTGGAACGGTTGAAAGAACCTGAACTCCGACGTTGTGAGCGTCGCACTCCTGGATCCGAATCTTCGGATCCCAGCAATTGGACTCGATCTCTCTGAAAAACGTGCCGTCTTTCATCATTCGAGCGCAGCAGGGAGCGTGGTGTTCCAGAGAGATGAAGCCCCCATATCCGTACCTGGACTTCAGATCGGGCCAGGTTTTTGGAAGGATGTGGGTATGTATGTCGTAGGCGCCTATGCTCATGCGGCTTACTCTGGAAGAGCCATCACACTTCCGCAGGTGGAGCAGGTCCGGGCCTCGAGGGAATCATTGAACCGTTTTATAACCGGCGGTAGTTGAGCCACGATGTCTTCAAGATGGAAATATTCGTCATGGAGTTTTTCTCCGCAGTTCTTGCAGAACCACATCATCCCGTCGGTGTCTTCTTCATCACGTTTTTTTTCGATGACCAGACCAATCGAACCCGCGGTGCGCTGGGGTGAGTGCGGGATCTTGGCTGGAAGCAAGAACATCTCGCCTTCCCGGACATGAATGTCTCTGGGCTTTCCGTCCTCTATAATCTTTACCGTGATGTCTCCTTCAATCTGATAGAAGAGTTCCTCGCTTTCATTGTAGTGATAGTCGTTTCGGGAGTTCGGCCCCCCGACTATCATCACGATGAAATCGCCTGCCTCGGTGTAGACGCATTTATTGCCAACTGGGGGTTTCAGAAGATGACGATTTTCGTCTATCCATCCCTGTAAATTGAGAGGAGCTAACATCGTGTTGGGGGACTGGTTAAGGGTTACTCAGTGGAAAAGACCGCTATGCATTTCAGTTCGATGGCTATTGGAGTCGGCAAAGAGACGACTTCTACCGTTGTTCGACAGGGTTTGTAGGCCGAAAGATACTCAGCATACACCCGGTTGTATGTTGGAAAATCATCTTTCATGTTGGTTAAAAATACGCTGACATCGGCCAGGTGCTCGAGTCCAAGTCCGGCCGCTTGAAGAACGCTTTCCACATTGTCCAACACAGATCGGGTCTGAAGTTCGATGTCGTAGTCCAGAATTTCCCCTGAATCTGAAAGTGTCACGCCGGGGATATCATCCGTTCCCACTTGGCGCGGTCCAACACCCGAAAGAAAGAGGAAATCTCCGATCCGCCGGGCATGTGGATAGGCCCCCACTGGTTCTGGCGCATTCGGACTTGTAACAATCTCGTTGATCATGTCATTCAGGCCGTCTTGATGGTAATATTCTTGGATTCGGTAAAGAACCGCAATGCGTGAAATCCGCCTTCGCGGCCCATTCCAGAGTCCTTGCTACCCCCGAAAGGGGTTCGTAGGTCGCGCGGCATCCAGCAATTCACCCATACGATCCCGCTCTGGAGTTCATGCCCAACCCGGTGCGCCGTCTCCAGATTGGTCGTCCACACAGAGGCGGCCAGTCCATAGGGTGTACTGTTAGCCAGCTGAATGGCTTTGCTCTCATCGTCAAACGGAAGGAGGGTGGCGACCGGACCAAATATTTCTTCCTGATTGGTCTGGCACGACGCTTCAAGCCCCTCGATGAGCGTCGGGCTGAAGAAAAACCCATTTTCGCATCGGCCCTCGAGTGAGACCCGCTCACCACCGCACAGAATTACACCGCCCTCAGAACGTGCGATGCTCAGATGATGGATGATTTTGTTCAGATGATCCTCAGAGACAATCGCTCCCATCTGAGTGTCCTCGAGTAAGGGATCTCCGACCTTGATGGCAGATACCGCTTCCACAAGTCGGTCTCTGACCTCATCGTAAATGGACCGCTCGATGAGGATACGCGACCCGCACAGGCATATCTGGCCCTGATTGGAGAAGCCGGCCCGGACCGCGCCGTCGATTGCCTCATCCAGATTGGCGTCCGCAAAGATGATGGTCGGATTTTTTCCGCCAAGCTCGAGCGATACTTTCTTCAGTGCTTCGCCAGCAGATTTTGCAATGACGCGGCCCGTCGCCGTGCCGCCGGTGAAGGATATTGCCCTGACATCTTTGTGCGTGACGATTGCGGCGCCGGCCGACGGGCCGCTCCCATGAACGATGTTCAGCACGCCTTCTGGAAACCCGATCTCGTCGCAGGTCTGGGCGAGCAAATACGCGGTGAGCGGAGTCACCTCGGAAGGTTTTCCGACTACGCAATTGCCAGCAGCAAGTGCTGGTGCAATTTTCCAGGAAAACAGATACAACGGCAGATTCCAGGGCGATATGCAGCCTACAACGCCAAGCGGGTGCCGGAGGGTGTAGTTGAGAGCGCCGGGGGTGTCGGTGTAAGCGTCAGATGAGTCATGCAGGATCGCGCCCGCAAAAAAACGAAAATTTGCTATCGCACGGGGAATATCGACGGTTCGGGCCAGGGAGACGGGCTTGCCATTGTCCCTCGATTCCGCTTCTGCAAATTGCTCGAGTCTGCTCTCGATACCATCTGCGAGGCGATTGAGCCACCCGGACCGGAAAGTCGGTGTGCTGCCGCCCCACGATTCGAATGCCCGGGACGCGGCATGGACTGCCCGTTCTACGTCATCGTCGCCTGAAGCGGGAATGGAGCCGTATTCCTCATTGATCGACGGGTCGATGAGTGGGAGTGTGTCGCCACTCTCCGCTCCCGAGAATTGTCCCCCAATGTAGTTTTCGATCCGCGTCATAGATCCCTGATTTCATCTCCAGTGAATGTAGGAAATACGTGGTCCAGCAAGGACAAGAATCTGGATCATTGCCCGACTTCTTTCGGGTAACAGATAAAGGACCGGACCTGTCGCTCGGCCAGTCCGGAAACGATTCTTCCGTCATCACTCACGGACAACTCCTCAACGATTCCAGATCTATTCAATACGCTGATCGTGTCTTCCGAAGTGTCATAGGCTTCGTGCGTCGAGTGAGATCGATGCAGGTAGTAAGAGATGTCCTCTGACAGATGATCCTCGTCACTCAGACCTTCGCGGATCAGATATTCTCCTATGCGCCGCTGAATCTCAGGCTCGGCGAACCGTGAGTTATCAACGTCGAAATCGACCCTGAAAAAGTCTCGAACGAGTATTCTGCGGCTCAAATCTGCCAGTATCCTGTCGTCGCTCATCTGCCAGTTTTTCAGGCTGAAAATGATATCTGTGTCGTCCAAGGCGACGTATGCATCCTGAATGTCTTCGTGGTGAAGATCTGCCGAGGAGTATCCCTTACGCAGAAAAAATAGGAAGGCGTCCGATCCTCCGTTCACCACGTCGTCCCGATCTTCTCCAAGGTGCCAGCGCACTCGTCTGATCACAGACTTGAGAAGATGGTCACCCGCTACCACAGTCTTGTGGAGATACACCTGCCAGTACATGAGCCTTCTCGATATCAGGTAGTTCTCGACGGCGTGTGCTCCTTTTGCTTCAACGACGATTCGGTCCTGGAGGGAACCGTCGCCCGGATGAACTCTCAGGGTCTTGATTATCCTTCCAACCCCGACCTTGCCCTCCACAACGCCGGTGTAATACGAATCTCTGCGTAGATAATCAAGGCGATCCATGTCCAGCTGACTCGATATCAGTTCGTGAAACCAACGCCGCTCGTAGGTATCATCGAAAATGGCCAGAGCAAGCTCCAATCTACCCTCAAATCGCCTGTTCAGCCTTTCCAGCAGTGCGCGGCTCATCTGTTCATGCCGGAAATCTGTCAGAATCTCGTGCTCCAGCGTGTGCGAAAACGGGCCGTGTCCTACATCGTGAAGCAGTGCCACCGCGAGAGCCGCTTCCAGCTCCTGGGGCGATACTGACGCCCCCTTTTCGCTCAGGGATATCAGGGCGTCGTGCATGAGTGCCATCGCGCCCAAAGCATGACCAAATCGAGAGTGCTCCGCGCCCGGGAACACCATGTGGCCGATGCCGAGTTGACGGATGCGACGCAGTCGTTGCACCTCCGGTGTTCCGACGAGATCGAGAATCAATCCCCTCGGGACAGATGTGAATCCGTGTACCGGATCCGAAAATATTTTGAAGCGTCCGTTCAAGAGTATGCCATCGGCCGAAGGTCTTCGTAAAATGCGTCTGTTCCTAGGTCTCTGGACCATCGCATTCGACGGAAAGTACCTAATTGTCCCGTGTGACGCGTAGTATATTTGCGCACTTCCGAATAGACCCCGAACAGATTGCAGAAAATTCTCTGTGCCATAGAACTTCCCGACGAGTTTCGTGCGAAAGCCTGGTACGCACTCAGAATGTTGTTGCTGCCCTTCAGGGTGGAGCCAATTCTGGTTGATCGTTCCGAGCTTGAGAATGTCTCAATCTACTACGGGAATGACACGGACGGCCTCCCGGATGCAACCTGGAAGCTGAAGATACACGAATCGACCTGGGACCATTTTCAGAAGCAAGCACTCCCGGATACGCTCAACGTTCGTCACGTCCGTGTCGGCGATCAACGGATACCCGTGCTGTTCGAAGGCAGCGGAGAACTATCCTTCGATCCAGTAGCGTCGACATTTTACTTCTTGAGCGGGTGGCAGGAAATCGTCATTCGAAAGCGAGACGAGCACGGCCGATTTCCATTTGAAGCCTCAATTCAGCATCAATTGGACGTGCGAACCACACCCGTGGTGGAGTGGTACCGCTACATCGCCGCAGACGCCCTTCGAAAACGCGGAGCGAACATGGATCGCCGACAATACGCAGGAAAAGACTGGGCGTTTTGCTCGACACACGACATCGATTATGATCGAAAGTGGCGCCCTGGGATCTACAAACGCGAAGTTCTCGATCGAGTCATCTTGAATAAGGAAAAAGAGAAGGCGTCCACTCGGTTCAGAAGGCTGTTGGATGTGGGGTTGTCTCTACTGGAGACGAGGGATCCTTACCGGCTCGCACTGGAGCGCATCCGGACTGAACTGGATTCCAGAGGTGCGAAGGGCACCTTCTTTTACAAGGTCGCGGCGCACGGATCCAGGGACACTCGCTACGATTTTCACGGCAGTCATGTACTGGATGAAATCGCGGGACAGATTCGGGAAGGGCATGAAATCGGCATGCATCCTTCCTACCACTCGTATTCGTTTCCCACGCGCCTGGCGATGGAGAAGAGCAAACTGGAATTTGTCACCCGTTCCGACACCGCTTCATTTCGTGCTCATTATCTCCGTTATGACCATCCCCAATCGATGCATGTCGTGAACGGGGCAGGATTCAGCATCGATTCCACACTGGGATTTTCCGAGTGCGGGGGATTCAGGTTTGGCACCTGTCTACCGTTTCCTCTGTATGATCCTGAATCCGATATAGAAACCGAGGTCTGGGAATTTCCGCTGTGCATGATGGAATCTGCTCTGTTCAACAGGCAAAAGCTTTCGCGTGTGGATGCGGAGCGCGAGACCAATCAGTTGATCCAGAGCTGCGCGACTTTTGGTGGTACGTTCGTTGGATTGTGGCACAACGTTCTCTGGGATGAGCGTGATTATCCGGGATGGGGCGCTCATTTTTTGTCCAGTCTCGACGAAGGCACGCGACTTGGCGCTCATTTTGGGACCCTTTCGGGGGTTCTTGCTTCCTGGAAGTAGAAGTTGCACACCCGCACTACAACAGATATCCAGATTGCAGCGTCTGCAATCCGCGACGGACGGCTCGTCGCCTTTCCGACGGAAACGGTTTACGGCCTGGGGGCACGAGTCGGTGATAGTGAGGCGATCAAAAATATCTTTATTGCCAAGGGTAGGCCGCCAGACAATCCCCTGATCGTTCACGTCGCCGAGCCCTCCTGGATCGCGGGCGTCACGTCTTCCGTAAGTGCCATGGCGGCCGATCTGGTCGACGCATTTTTTCCGGCACCCCTCACGCTGGTGCTTCCAAAACACCCGGACATTTCGGACAACGTGTCGGCCGGATTGAAGACCATTGGTGTTCGCATGCCGGATCATGAGCTGGCCCTCGCTTTCCTGAAGGCCTGCGGCGAGCCAGTCGCCGCTCCGTCTGCTAACCAGTCCGGACGTCCCAGCCCGACGACATGGGAGGCAGTGGTCGACGACCTGGGTGGCCGAATTGATCTCGTTCTGAAAGGAGAAAGTCCACGATTCGGTCTTGAATCAACCGTTCTGGATTGTACGGGTGATCACCCCGTCATTCTGCGTCCGGGAAGCGTGACCCTCGAAGATCTGCGGTTGGTTGTTCCAACGACCCGATTCGCTCGAGAGGGTCTGGATTCAACTGCAGGAAGTCCGGGCACCCGGCACCCTCATTATCGAGGTCGTGCAAAACTCAGAATTGTGGATGTGGCAACTCGTAGAATATCCACTAATCGACTGGCTTACATAGGATTGGATCCCCCAACCGTACCGGACGCATATGCGCTGGTTCACGTAGCCGACACGGTCGACCGATACGCCCGCAAGCTGTTTTCATTCATCAGGCAGTGCGAAAAAGAGGACATGGAAGAGCTGCACTGTCAGCGGGTAGGCGAGAGCGGAATTGGAAGGGCTCTCATGGATCGGCTATCTCGCGCATCGGTAGCCGATTGATCACCACGTCAGCCTGAGTCCAACGGTTCCGGGTCCGATGAAGGTTTCTACCGACGAAAGGGAATCATTATCGGTGTGCTGACGGACCAACCAGGCGCTCACTGAATATCCGATGAATGCTCCGGCCAGAACATCACTGGGCCAGTGATGCCCAAGAGAAACTCGTGAGAGAGAGGTTCCGGTTGCGACACCGGCGAGCAGAAACGTCACGGGATGCGGAAAATAAAAGAGCCACGGGGTCACAGCCGCAAACGCTGTGGTGGCATGTCCGCTTGGAAACGACGTCCCACCTTTAAATGCCTCCCACTGGTTGGCGCCTTCCGAGTCCCCCGGACGGGATCGGCCGGTAATGGCCTTCAGAGCGTTTGTGAGCATATTCGCAAAAACGAGAGCTTCCAGGCTGGTAAAAGCGGCGTCCTGCACGCGATGATTGTCCTGCAGGAGGGAGCCCGCAAAAATGAGCAGTGCGGCTGGTCGGGTTGCGTTGGAATCTCCCAGTTCCTCCAGTACTCGCATGAGTTCGCGTTTGTGCCACTTCATGAGACTCTCTGAGCCGGTCTCGTCATAATAACTTGTGGCCGCGATCAGGCCTGCGCCCGCAAATAGTCGAAAGGGGCTGACGTGCGCCAGAGCCCTCGGGCTCTGGCGCACGTCATTGCGAAGCCAGTTCACAAATCTGAGTGGGTCATCCAATCTGCGCTGCGCCTGCGAAATGGTGGTGCTGGCACCTGTCGCCAGAAGGGCGATAAATATTACTTGGACCAGTGTGCCGCGAGACATGGGTTGGCTGTGTATCTTCGACAGAGAATCTAGGGCCTGTACACCGAAAAGGTGACAGAGCAATCCACAGACCGTTAACCACGCCAGCGTCCATGACGGCATCAGAAGTTCAAGTAAGACGGGCTACGCTCAACGATCTGGATGGCGTGGCTTCGCTGTTCGACGCGTACCGAGTCTTTTACAAACAGGAAAGTGACCTCCCGGCCGCTCGAGAATTTATCAAAAAAAGACTCGAAAACGCCGATTCTGTGATATTTTTGGCATCCAGCGAGCAAGAAGCCCCGGTTGGATTCACCCAGTTGTACCCTCTTTTTTCCTCGGTACGCATGCGTCCGATCTGGCTATTGAATGATCTATTCGTCGAGGGTAATGCACGCAAGCGGGGAGTGGGCCATCGGTTGATGCGCCATGCAGAAGAGTGGGCCAGACGAAGTGGCGCTGCCGGGCTGGAGCTGGCAACGGCGCGCGATAATACTGCCGCCAGCAGCGTGTATGAAGATCTTGGATGGCAGCTGGACACAGAGTATCACCACTACAGCCTATCGGTTTGAGAATGCGACTGAATGGCCTCCCGTTTCTGGCGGTAATCGTTTTCTCGGCGTGTACATCTTCCTCGAACGTGGTTGTCGAAGACGCAGCCGTAGAAGGGGCGCCCTTACCCCGGGATCCGAGTGAAGTCGAGCTCATCGCCACCATTCGGAGCCAGATGCCGCGAATCGACCGCGAATTTAGAGCTGCGTGGGTTGCAACGGTCGACAACATCGACTGGCCGTCTGAACCTGGACTCTCGACGGCTCAGCAGCAGTCCGAAATGCTGGGCCTGCTCGATCGCGCGGTCATGATGAATATGAACGCCATCATTTTTCAGGTTCGACCGATGGCCGATGCTCTGTATGCATCGGAACTGGAACCATGGTCCTATTATCTCACCGGGGAGGCGGGAAAGCCCCCAGATCCAGCCTACGATCCGCTGACTTTTGCCGTGGAAGAGGCCCATCGACGGGGCCTCGAGCTTCACGCATGGTTCAACCCTTACCGGGCCTATCACCCCACCGCGCCGGACAGCCTTACCGCGAATCACGTGAGCGCCCTATTCCCCGAGGCGGTCCATCAATATGGAAACCATCTCTGGATGGATCCGGGCTCACCCGATGCCACGGATCACACCTTTTCGGTAATCATGGATGTCCTGAGGCGCTACGACATCGATGGTGTCCACCTGGATGACTATTTTTATCCTTATTCGATCGATGATGCGCGGGGAAACGAGGTCGAATTTCCAGACAGCGTCTTTTTTGCGGCCTCTGGAGACAGCTTGAATCGTAGCGATTGGCGTCGTAAGAATGTGGATGATCTCATTGAAAATCTATATATCGGCATCAAGGAGCTGAAACCCTGGGTTCTCTTTGGAATCTCGCCATTCGGGATCTGGCGGCCCGGATATCCGGATGGTATTACTGGTTTCGATGCCTACGAAAATCTCTACGCAGACTCCAGAAAGTGGCTCCTGAATGGCTGGGTGGACTACTTCTCCCCACAATTGTACTGGGCTATTGATAGCACCGGGCAGCCTTACACCCAATTATTGGGCTGGTGGATAGAGCAGAATCAATGGAATCGGCATATTTGGCCCGGAAATTATACCAGTCGCGTCATCCTTGAGGGCAGCAGCCACTGGGGACCGGAAGAAATCGTTTCTCAGGTTCGGCAAACTCGCCTTGCGGGAGGGGCGACAGGGAATGTTCACTTTTCCATGCGTTCGATGATGCCGGCCAGTCACGAGATGGGCAATGCTCTAACCTCAGGAGTCTACTCAAAGCCAGCCATTGCGCCCCGAACCACCTGGCTGGATGGAGAGGTGCCCGGTACACCAACGATCGAGGTTTTGCATCTGGGCGAGCGGTCCTACCTGGCGCTCTTTCCCCCTTCGGACAGGTCTCTTCGCAATTGGGTCATTCATATTAAATCGACCAGCGGGTGGGAAACCAAGATTGTGCCCGGATGGAATAGAACGTTTTCGTTGGACGCATACCCTGCTGTGATAGCTGTCGTGGTCCGTGCGGTTTCCCGACTTGGTCTCGAGAGTGAGGCCGCCATATCGTTGATTCGATGACCCCTCATTCATCCATTATCCAATCACATGACCGGAATCTGAGCGCTCTTCTGGTTGCCGTTATGATCGCCAGTGGGTGTGCTTCCTCCGGTCCAATCGTCAGCGCCGATGAGCTCACGGATCAAGCCCTGAGTACTCTAGCCGTCGCGGACATTCAAGATTCGATCGACCGATGCCGACTCAGTGAGTGCGCAGGGGACATGGATTCGGCGTCGGCCGTGGACACGGTGCGCATCGATCGAGCCGGTCGGATGCTCGACGTAGTGCTCAATGATGCATTTGCACAGGTTGCATGGAGAGAAGAGTCGCTCGCGTCCATAACCCGGGAGTTCGAGACGAACATGAATCCGGTGTTTTCGGACTGGGATCTGAATCTGACTTCGCTGGGCGTCACTCTTGAGCGCCTCATACCTAATCTATACCGAAATGACGGCCAGGACGGGTCGAAACTACCTCGATCCCTGCTTTCTGCGAATCGCCTGACCACCGATTTGGACCGGCCGTGGAGAACCGACGCTATGTTGTCCGGCAGACATATCGCGATCTGGCCGAGTCATGGATGGTACTACGAATACCAGCTCGATCGGTGGGAGTGGCAACGTCCGCGCCTGTTCCAGACCGTTGAAGACCTCCTTCCGATGTCCATTATCGTTCCCTACCTCGCGCCGATGCTCGAGGGCGCCGGGGCGTTTGTTCACATGCCACGAGAGCGAGACACGCAATCCGCCGAGGTCATCGTAGATCTGGGCGAGGAGGGCTCGCCCGGAAGCCGCTACATGGAAATTGGTGAAACCGATGTCGCCTTTCGAATGGGCGACAGCCCCGGCTTCGCGCACCGACCCGAGCTCTTCAACGAAAACCCATTCAAGTTGGGATCCTATCGCGTTTCGAGGACCGTTGAGGTTGCCAGTGCCACTGCATCGTGGATTCCGGACATCCCAACCTCGGGCAATTACGCCGTCTATATTGCCTACGGAGCCGAGGATAACGCCACCAAGGATGCTCGCTACACCGTTTATCACTCGGGCGGGATTACGCACTTTAGCGTCGACCAACGCATGAAAAGCGCGACGTGGGTGTATCTGGGTACTTTCTCATTCGATGAAGGAGTCAATCCGGACATGGCTCGCGTAGAGCTGAGTAATTCGAGTTCGGATCCTGGAAAGGCCATCAGCGCAGACGCTGTTCGATTCGGCGGGGGAATGGGATCGATCTCGCGCGGAGGTCAGACCAGCGGACGCCCGCGCTTCACCGAAGGAGCTCGTTACTACATGCAGTTCGCCGGAATACCCGATACGTTGGTCTACAATGTCACCGAGTCAGAGAGCGACTACATAGACGACTACCGCGGGCGCGCGGAATGGGTCAATTATCTCCGGGGAGCCCCCTTCGGACCCAACAAAGATCGCTCAAACCGAGGATTGGGTGTCCCGATCGATCTTTCGCTGGCGTTCCACACCGATGCAGGCGTTACAAAGTCCGATGCGCTTATCGGCACGCTCATGATCTACAGCTCAACAGGGACCGAGGATGAGCGTGAATTTCCAGACGGAATGTCTCGCTTCGCCAGTCGAGACCTTGGCGATATTATGCAGACTACAATTGTCGAGGATCTGCGATCGAAGTACGATTCCACGTGGACCAGACGCGCAATCTGGGATCGGGACTACAGCGAGGCTGTCCGTCCAAATGTGCCAGGTATACTTCTCGAACTGCTGTCACACCAGAATTTTGCTGACATGCGTTTTGGACTGGATCCGAGATTCAGATTTGATGTCGCCCGCTCCGTCTACAAGGGAATGCTTCGTTTTCTGGCTGGTCAGTATGGATTTGAGCCCGTGGTCCAACCCCTTCCCGTTTCGCATATGGAAGCCGTTCTCGAGAGCGAAGGTGCCATCCGTGTATCCTGGCAGCCAACCGTAGATCCACTCGAATCGAGTGCGATGCCAGCTGGATACGTGGTCTATATGCGATCTGGGAATTCCGGCTACAACAACGGCCGGTATGTGAGCGATCCAACATTCGAGTATCGAGGTGCCGAGAAGGGAGTTGTCTACGGATTCAGGGTTACAGCTGTTAATGAGGGTGGGGAGAGTATGTCTTCCGAAGAGGTGTCGGCTGGACGAGCGATGGCAGAGGAGACCCAGGGCGAAGTGCTGATTGTAGCGGCGTTCGACAGAATATCCGCGCCCGCTCACGTAGAATATGGCCCTTTTCGCGGTTTTACGGGCTTTCTGGATGAGGGAGTCGCGGACGGTTACGACATGTCCTATGTGGGTGATCAGTATGACTTCGACGTAGACTCGCCTTGGCTCGACGATGATTCCCCAGGACATGGAGCGAGTTATTCAACGTTTGAAACCCAACTACTCACTGGAAACACGTTCGACTATCCGGCAATCCACGGAGCGGCCATCCTGGCGGCAGGATATTCGTTTTCGACCATCAGCGACGAGGCCTTGAGCGGCCACGACCTCGGCCTCGCGGACCGGTTCATCGTCATGGACGTCATTCTCGGGGAGGAGAAAACCACAGTGGGTCCGGGACGCCTTCAGGATTTCGAGGCAGTACCCGTGGCGATGCGCGAGCGACTATCCCGATTTATCGATGGCGGAGGATCGGTCATGATATCGGGGGCTCACATTGCCACTGATCTCGCTGGCCCCGCATCGGACGAGGAGGGGAGGTCTTTCGCGCGAGATGTCCTCGGTTTTTCGTGGCGCACTGATCACGCAGTCGAGAACGGACAGGTCTTCTCCCTCAATAGTTTCCTCGGCGAACTTCAAGAAATTGAATTCAATACGGTGCCCACAGCGTGGATCTATCGGGTTGAGAGCCCTGATGCGCTGGAGCCCGCCGAAGATGCCGAGACGCTCATGCGGTATGCAGACAACAACATGAGCGCCGTGGTCGGGAGAAAGGGTAGAGGTGGGTCGCTCGTTATGGGATTTCCATTCGAAACCATCGGTGATGTCCGCGTCCGTGAACTCGTGATGCAGACCATCCTAGAATTCTTGAAATAGCCAGCAAACAGCTTGAATCTACGCTTGGAGACAGAATGGCTATCAGTAGTTTCTTCTGTGCAATCATTCCAGTATGAATGACGCCTGAGACGGGGATCTACCACCGACTGCGACTGGTGCGCTTTTTCGAGGTTCTCTTCGTTTCCACCTTGGGATCAGTATCGCCCTTTTTAGACGATCCCCAAACGTTTTTGGCGGATATGGTCCTACCAGAGTCGGTGGTGGAAATAGTTGATCTTTTTTCTTTAGGAGTGGCAGATCTGTTCGATACTCTCTGCAGAGACGCTGACTTCCCGGTCAAAGATCGAGAACCAGCATTTGAAATAACAGGCTCCGCAGAGCGAGTCTGAGACGGGCCGGAAAGCACGGTAACTTCAACAGCAGAAAAGTCTGCGTCAGAAGATGCAATCCGCTCCAGTTTGGTTCCGGAGTAATAGAAATCCAGAATCTGGCTGAAAGAGCGACCCGCTAAGGCCATGCCGTGGGCACCCCATTGGCTGAGACCAACACCGTGGCCGAACCCGTGACCGTCGAATGTATAAGAGCCCCTGCGCTTCTTCACACTGAAATAAGTGCTGCGCAGAGTTCGGCCACCAAATGCCCTGGCAACTGTCGCTCGGAAAGATGATCCCGATATCTCACGGGACGTACTTTTCCCATCCAGACGTACCTCTTCCACACGACCCTCTTTGCTGCTGCTGATCTTCACCTTCTTGACGCTAAAACCGTAGGCGCGTGAAAGTGCCTTCAATAACTTGCTTTCGTCAACCGACCAGGACCAGGACGCATATGGGGATGTTTTCGTATCGAAAGGATCCTTGCGCGATCTCAGATAGGGAAGCGGCTTAGACCCCCAGATACTCTCGTTCGTGGCGCTACGACCGCCGTTGGAAGCCGAATAAACAGCTTCAATAAGGTTTCCGCGGTATTTCAACACCTGACCTGCGGTTTCCAGTGCAGCGCGTCTTGAAGCGGTTGTCGCATGAGACAGACCTTGATATACCTGTGAGCGCTCATCGTCCAGCAGACTTTTGCCCTGCTGAAGCGCGTGAAGTGCGTACGTGCGGGCGACAATCGCCATCGCTTTGGCTCCCTGCAGGTCATCGAGCCCATATTCTGAACCCACGACGGAAGCAACGTAGTCTTCCAGCGGAACCAGATTTACGATCTGAAGCTCCGAATTTGATCGATCGGTGCGAATTTCAAGAGATCCGGAGTACGTCCGGCTTCCCGAAGAGGTCGGGACCTGGATGGTAAAAGACCCTCCTGGAGCGCCTTTTATCGTTACAAACGAACTTTTAATCGTTCTCCGGCCGGCTTTTACTTGAACCTCACTGCCGCGGCGAGTGATACGGATGGTTTCGCCTGCCCGGACTGAAAATGAGATTCCTCTGCTTATGATCTGGACCGAGCCATTCCGGGCGGTGACCGACATCATGTTAAGATCCATGCTATTCATAATGTGAACGCGGACCTCTGGACCTTCTGCGGCTGACAGGGCGTCAGGAGCGGACAGTGCAGAAACGCCCAGAATGAGCGCAAACAAGTATGTACGTGCAGAGTGTAGCATAACATTTTGAAGCGGCAAGTCCTTTTCTCGGACCGAATCCTGAAAACATTCCCCGAACCGAGGAAGTCAAGACCCATTGCCTTCTTTCAATTGATTCTGCACTCTATATCGACAATCGGGAAGCGCGATTTAAGTCATCGTGATCTTTACCGATCCGGCCGGGGCTTCTGCCGTTCACTCACTTGATATGACGGTTCAGCGCGTAGATGAATCGAGGGTCGGTCAGTAATCCTATTATGCCGACGGGTGAGCTACTCAAGGCCTCTCTGATAAGGCATTTTAACTTCAGTAGCTGCAAATAGAAAAGCCCGGCGAAGTGGGTGCGCCGGGCTTTTCGTTTTTTACGGAATTTCTGGCGCCGCTCCTCTGCGAATCGCCGCCTCTAGCCTTGGTATTCTGACCGCTCCCCGCAGCGCTCCCCGCAGGGCTGCTGGTCGCTGTTACGCCTTCTGCTTCTTCGGTTTGCGCTTCGTCTTCGTCTTCGTCGAATCTTTCTCCATGAGCAGGTCCAACAGGTGGATCACTTCCTCTCTAAGGGTTCTCCTATCGATGATCAGATCTACAAATCCTCCTTCTTTCAGGAATTCTGAGGTTTGGAATCCTTCCGGCAGATCCTGACCCATCGTTTCCCTGATCACGCGCGGACCGGCAAACGCAATCAGCGCACCAGGTTCTGCAATATGCACGTCGCCCAGCATAGCAAATGAAGCCGTAACTCCGCCTGTTGTCGGATTGGTCAGCAGTACGAAAAAAGGTAGGCCGGCCTCGGACAGCTTCGTGAGATGCGCACTCGTCTTGGCCATCTGCATAAGGCTGAGCGCACCTTCCATCATTCTGGCACCACCACTTTGCGTGATCACCATCACCGGCATGCCTCGCTCATATCCACGTCTGATCGAACGGGCCACGATTTCACCGACCACAGATCCCATGGATCCACCAATGAAGGAAAAATCCATCGCTGAAATCGAGATGGGATGGCCACCCATTTCACCGACGGCGGCCTGTGCCGCATCCATTTGCCCCGTCTTGGCACGCGCGGCTTCGAGCCGATCTGTGTATGCTTTCCGGTCCGTGAATTCCAGAGGGTCCAGCGCTTGAAGATTCGTGTCGAACAGCTCATACTTTCCGTCAAAGAGCAATTCGAAATAGCCTGTGCTGGACATCTTGAAATGATAGTCGCACTTCGGACAGACCATCCGCTGCTTTTCCAGCTCTCTGCGGTTTACTGTTTCAGAGCAACCGGGGCATTTAACCCATTGTCCGTCCGGGACCTCATTGCGCGCGCTACTGGCCGTTTTTATTCCGGCTGATTTTCTCTTGAACCAGGGCATCCTGTAATCGGGTTGGGTGTGAAAACGAGTCAGTTAGAACGGAATTCGATCGAAGATACTTCGCACGGCTTTTTTTGCGACGAAGTCACGCAGGTAAAAGGGCTCGAAGGAAGATAGCTCTTGTACGCGATAAACTTCGTGCTGATTCAGCAGGAGGGCCGCGAGATTGGTGGCACTGAGGGGTGTTAGGGCGCACTGAAAATCAGAATCAGCACATGAAAACTGCTCCAGGAGATCCGTGTCGTGTGAAATCAGGAATTCACCGGTGCCCGGCGCCACATTTTCGATGTGCTTGGGCGAATCAGGCGCCAACCGCGATAGTCCCAGTTCAGATACTTCAAACCTTCCCATAAACACTTCGTCGTCGCGCGCACGAATGATTGACGTGATTCGCACCCCTGCGTTCAATGAAAGGTCGTTTTTCAACCGGGCGGCCTGCGATTCGAGAGACGAGACGGCGAATAGAGGCAGCCCCATCGACCAGGCGAGCCCCTTTGCTGACGCTACTCCGATTCGTAAACCCGTATAAGAACCGGGACCAGCTGAAACAGCAATACCCGTCGGCGGCGATTCACTCTCATCCAGCAGCCGCTTCACCATAGGAATCAGCTCTCGAGCCTGGACTCTCTTCTGGGTCGTTTCCAGCACGCGCGTGTCTGCTCGCTGAATCAAAGCGACGCTACAGATATCTGAAGTCGTTTCTATGGCCAGAAATGAGTTCACGTAGTCCTGATGATGTTCACAAGGTAAAGTGTAGATCTCCTCTTTCGAGCACATGGACGAGGGTGGCTGAAAGATCCATAAAAATAGGCTTTTAGGCTATCATAATGCGAGTTTGAGCTGGGTTGATAATTCTGTTGACAAGTGTATCTTATCAGCCCTGTTTTCTGCAGAGTCGTTGAGTAATTCACAACTGGGGCACATGATGAAGATTTACGATGCCGATCACATTCGCAACGTTGCGCTGGTCGGACACCAGGGGAGCGGAAAGACAATGCTGGCTGAGGCCATGCTCCTGGCGACAGGAGCACTTCAGCGCATGGGAACGATCGAAGAAGGCACAACGGTCAGCGACTACCATCCGAGTGAAAAAGAACGTGAGATGTCGGTGTTCGCTTCACTGCTCCATGTGGAGTTTGCCGGTAATAAATTAAATGTAATCGATACCCCGGGTTACCCCGATTTTGTCAGTGAAGTAGCGGCTTCCCTCCACGTCGCTGATTCAGCTCTGTTTCTCATCAATGCTGCAGACGGCGTACAGGTAGGAACTGAGCTGGCGTGGCGTTCCGCGGTCAGAGAGAGCATCCCTTCGATGTTCGTCATCAATCAACTCGACAAGGCCAAAACCGACTTTAGAGACCTGGTCTCTCAGATCAAAGATCGTTTCGGTCGCGGCGCTACAGTGGTTCAGCTTCCGGTGGGAGGCGGCAGCCGATCAATCATAGACGTACTGCTCATGAAGCAACTTACGTTTGACGATAAGGGCAAAATGACTCTGAGTGACATCGACGAGGAGTTTGCGGCTGAAGCTGAACAACTCCACAATGATCTGGTCGAAAACATCGCGGAGAACGACGAAAGCCTGATGGAGCTCTATTTCGACAAGGGCACATTGTCCGAAGACGAAATGCGAACCGGCTTGCGCGAAGCCATGATTCGCCACCAGCTGTTCCCCATTTTCTTGACAAGTGCCACACTCAACATCGGCGTGTCGCGCCTGATGGAGTTCATTGGGAATGTATGCCCGACGCCCAACCAGATGCCCGAGGCGAAGACCCAAGGAGGAGGTACCATCAAACCTGACTCAAGCGGTGAGCCGGTGGCGTTGATCTATCACACGATGGCCGAGGCCCACGTTGGCGACTATTCATTCTTCCGCATGTACTCGGGAATGCTCTCGAACGGAATGGATGTGGTGAACGCTTCTACGGGAGTCACGGAGCGGTTGGGTCAACTTTTTGTCATTAACGGCCATCTGCGTGAGCCGGTCGATAAGATGTATGCAGGTGATCTGGGAGCGCTGGTCAAGCTCAAGAATTCCCATACCAACGATACACTCCACCGCAAGGGAAGCAGTATTGTGATGGAGAAAATTGAATTTCCCAAACCCCGCTACTCAATGGCGGTCATCGCTACCCGGGAAGGAGAGGAAGACAAGTTGGCTCAGGGGCTGCACCAGCTGCACGAAGAAGATCCATCTCTTACGATCACGCATGATCAGCATCTGAATCAGTTGGTTATTGGCGCCCAGGGCGAAATGCAGCTTGAGATAGCGAAATATCGACTCAAGAACCGGTTTGGAGTGGATATTCAATTTGTGAGACCGAAAGTTGCGTACCGCGAAACCGTCCATGCCCACGCCCGATCCAAGTATCGTCACAAAAAACAGACCGGTGGTGCCGGACAGTTTGCCGACCTCAGTCTCTTCGTGGAGCCTGCAGACAAAGAGTTCAAGCCGACTCCAGATATCAAGGTTCGTGGAGAACACACCCACACCACGTCCTGGGGATCAAAGGTTTACTTCATCGACGCCATAGTGGGTGGGGTGATAGACATGCGCCGCTTCTTCGGCGCGATTCAGAAGGGAGTATTGGAAGCCTGTGCTCGTGGACCCATTGCGGGATATCCGGTGGGCGATGTTCGTGTGGTCATTTTTGACGGTTCAATGCACCCGGTAGATTCCAACGAAGCTGCTTTCAAATCTGCGGCTCGCGCCTGCTTTCAAGATGCGTTCCGCAAAGCCAGTCCTGTTCTTCTCGAGCCGATTCACGACGTGGAGGTTCTGGTACCAGAGTCCTACACGGGCGAGGTGATGGGAGACATGAATACACGACGAGCCCGAATACAGGGGATGGAGATTGAAGGAGTCTTTCAGAAAATCCTGGCACAGGTGCCGGAAGCTGAACTGTACAGGTATTCAACTTCACTGCGCTCGATGACTCAGGGGAGAGGACTCCATAGCTCTTCGTTTACTCGTTACGAAATGATGCCACGTAACGTACAGGAATCTGTCATAGCGGAATCTGCAGCCCTCGCGGAAGCCTGATCAGATACATTCTCGCTGGTGACCCATCGTGATGCGGGACCAGCCGCTATGAACGAGTGAATTCGACTCGATTGCTATAAAATAGTATACGATCGATCATCACGATATGACGTCCGAAGATAAAGGACATATACTGCGCGAAGTCTACGAAGACAATCGACGCATTCGGGAGCGATCCTGGATGGGCAACGAATCCGTAAGCCGCCATCCCTGGTTAGCAGTGCTGGCTCTGTTGGCGATAATCTCGGTTGCGCTCTGGTTCGTGGGGGATCCAGGATCAGAAGGGGAACGGGCGACAGGGCTGATCTCTCCAGGAAACGCTACCATTGCTGTTCCCATCGATTCCAGCCTCCAGTCTGCCGAGATCACGCCAACTGATCTTTCCGGTATCGTAGAAAGCAATGTGCCGCTGAGCACTCTATTCGACCTTAGTGTTAGAAGGGTAGTCATTGATCCAGGACACGGCGGAGTCGATCCAGGAGCATCGGGAAGGAGAGGACTGGCTGAAAAAGAGATAACCCTGGACGTTGCCCGGAGGTTAGCGAGAAGACTACGCAACGGACATGGACTTCAAGTTTATCAAACCCGTACCCAGGACACGAGTATGTCTCTGCGCGAGCGGGCTGAATACACCAACACCAAGAACGCCGATCTTTTTATTTCCATACACGTCAATTATTTCCCAACCGAACCCGTGTATGCGCTTGAGACTTATTATTTCGGATCTCAGTCCAGTCAAGAGGCTCTGGATCGTGCGCAATTCGAAAATCAGAACTCTGATTATTCAGTAGCTGAATTTAATAAGATGATAAATCGGATCGAGGATCGCCTGATACTTCAGGAGTCTCAACGTCTTGCTCGAGCGGTTCAGTCCAGCCTGATTCGAAATACTCGTCGCCTCAACAGTGAAGTGAGTGACTGGGGTGTCAAGTCAGCCCCTTTCGTAGTGCTCATCGGGGTAGATGCGGCTGGCATCTTAGCTGAAATTGGTGTAATTAGTAATGAAGATGAGGAGGCCCGCTTAGCCACTCCGGAATACCGCGAGCAACTCGCCCTGTTTTTGGAAGAGGGCGTGGTCAATTACCTCAGCACGCTGACCGGGACAGCGAATAATTAGTAATACGGTTCGGCTCAAGCCGCCGTTTATCATAGAATGTTATGCCTCCAAAGAAAGCAAGCAGTACCGTCTATATCGGTATCGATCTTGGTACGTCTCGTAGCGCCATCTCTGCAAGTAACGGAAAGAAAGAGTGGGTACAGAGTTACGTCGGCTGGCCCCGAGATTTCGTATCGAGAAAATTACTGGGAAAAAATGTTCTGTTCGGAGCTGACGCGCTGGACAATCGTCTCTCTCTAAACATTTCAAGACCGCTTGAGCAGGGAGTGATTCGTGACGGTACCGAACGAGATGAGGAGGCTGTGCGCGAGTTGGTTCATCATTTGATCTCGAAGATAAGACCGGCTTCCGCGTCCGAAGTATTTGCTGCCGTGGGAGTTCCTGCTGAAGCATTACGGGTCAACAAATTAGCCATTCGAGATGCGGTCAAAGAACACGCGGATAGACTGATGGTGGTTTCTGAGCCGTTTGCAATCGCATACGGGATGGGCGCCTTGAACAACGCACTCATTATTGATATCGGTGCTGGTACCGTTGATTTTTGCATCATGCACGGAACCATGCCTGGTGAAGACGACCAGCGAACACTCGCCCTTGGCGGCGATCACATTGACCGTCAGTTGCTGGATCTGGTCCGTGAAAGACATCCACAGGCCTCATTTTCAGAAACGATGGTTCGAGCCTTCAAAGAAGAGAAAGCCTTCGTTGGCGCGGCCCGGTCCCGCGTCAAAGTGAGTGTCCCAGTGGCAGGGGTGATGACTACTCTAGACATCACTAGCGAAATGCAGCGCGTCTGCGAGGGTATCGTCCCACCAATAGCCGAAGCGGTGATGGATCTGATCTCTCGTTACGAGCCTGATTTCCAGGAACAGGTAAAGAAGAACATCTATCTAGCCGGTGGCGGCAGTCAGATAAGGGGTCTGGATTCCATGTTGGCTGATGTCTTAAAGGAATACGGCGGCTTCAAAGTCACCGTCATTGATGATCCTCTCTACGCGGGAGCAGACGGTGCACTCGCACTTGCGCAAGAAATGCCTGAGGAATACTGGGAAGACATGTAGGCGGAAATCGGGCAGTTTATGAGCCTCCTGAACGGCTCCAACTCCCTTATTCAGCCTAAAATGCAGGATTATGGGTAGAAATGACACTCCAAATGCGTAACAACACGTATTCAGCGAGATCGTCGATTACCGAAACTCTCATTATCCCTCATTGACCCCTTAATACCGGCGTGTTCCAAAAATCGCAACTCCCCCCTACCGCAAAGACCTCAGAACCCGCGAATACTCCACGTCATGGTAAGATTAATACGGCGGTTGACAAGGGACAACTATCACTGGTAAAAGGCTCGCGTGAAAGTGTGCCCCACGATCGCCCAGTGAGACGCACACCGCAAACACACAAGTTGCAACAGACGAAACATGTATCATTTGATGGTGCACTCGGCGGCGCACGTGTTCTGATCGTCGACGATCTTTTCGTCAACCGAAAACTTCTTCGCATTCATCTGGAAAAAATGGGCTGTGAGATTGATACGGCAAGTGACGGTATTCAAGCAGTGTCGATGTCACTAAAAGGCAACTACGATCTGATCTTCATGGACATCCACATGCCGTATCTGAACGGAATTGAGGCAGCACGCCAAATAAAGGCTCGCATGAAAACGTGTCCCATGATTGTCGGGATTACGGCCGATCACGGCTCGGCGATCCGCGCAAAATGTCTCACGGAAGGGATGGTGGATGTACTTGTAAAGCCAGTACGGATGCAGCAACTCATGTCAACCCTGGGAGAAATGCGTACTAAATTGGATCTCAGGAAAAAAGAAGAGAACTCAGAATCCACCGACGAACTGACGCATCAGTTCCCGATGCGTCAGGCGCTGCGGTAGAGTAGTCGCGGATGCCCCGAAGAAAGCGATCCGGACCGGGTACTCTCAGTACACACTCCCTAGCCCGTAAAATCACCAATTTTAGGTGGTGTGAGCCCATCTCACAGCAGACGTCGTTTATACCGGTGATCAAGCCCGCCACGAGGGAACGCAGCCACAATTTGCTCTGATTTTACCGACATTCTCTTCAGTTATGTCGATACTGCATTTAGAGATTGAACTGTGCGATGTTATAGTTAGAAGACGGTAGAGTGGCTAGTTCACAAAAACGACCTAAATTTACCCAAAACAGGGACCATACCATGTCAACGGAAACGGTATAAGCCGAGTCGGTAGTCATTGACGCCGCCGAACTGGAGGAAAAAGTAAAACAAATGTACCGCGACGTCGCGTTAAATCCGAAGGGCGACTATCATTTTGAATTGGGTCGAGGCCTTGCGGAACGCTTGGGATATCCCACACATGATCTGGACCGAATTCCAGCAGAAGCGATCGACTCGTTTGCGGGTGTTGGATATTTCTTCGATCTGGCTGCCATTGCCGAAGGAGAAAGTGTCATTGATTTCGGGAGCGGATCGGGAATGGATACATTTGTAGCAGCTCTGAAAGTCGGGTCTCAGGGAAAAGTAGTGGGAATCGACATGTCTGAGGAGCAGTTGGCCAAGGCCTCAGGGCTGGCAAACGCCACTCGGGTGTCAAATCTCTGGTATCAGAAAGGATATCTGGAGGACATTCCTTGCGACGGTAAGACGTTCGACGTGGTAATCAGTAACGGAGTTTTTAATCTGGCCGCCGACAAACCGGCCGTATTTCGCGAAGTTGCCAGAGTTCTAAGGCCCGGCGGACGGTTGGCCATCTCAGATATCGTGTCTGAATCTCAACTTCCCGATTCGATCACCTGTGATACGACCTACTGGGCTTCATGCATAGGAGGCGCCATGCAGATTGACAATTACGTCGACGCTCTCGAGGCAGCAGGTTTGAAGGTTCGCACCGTAGTTGATAATACCGAGTACCGCTTTATTTCCAGCGGTGCCATGGGGGCCATGGACAAATTTGGGGTAAAGAGCATTTCACTGCTGGCAGAAAAGCTCTGAGGTGAACTGTGTTTCCGTTGGTCTGGACTGAGTTTCAGAAGATTGTCAGGACCGGAGGAACCTGGAGGCGCTGTCTGTTGCCTCGCCCCGGTACGCGATCTCGGTCCATAACGCTACAGCCAAATCCGTTAGCCGC